>Ga0160446_100234_pt1 | contig 35364 bp, 35 predicted proteins | sample HID1973I_E1MG_FD_108200 | JGI IMG/M metagenome (GOLD analysis project Ga0160446, IMG submission 108200) | Enriched mosquito-associated microbial communities from UW Madison campus, WI, USA - HID1973I_E1 MG | ecosystem: Host-associated > Arthropoda: Insects > Digestive system > Unclassified ...
ACCGCGCATCGACATCGCGACCGACGCGGTCGTGCGTCCGGCGGGAGCCAAGGCGTACGCCGCCGCGACGCGCATGTACGGCCTGGTCGACGGCCACCTGCTGTGGGCGTGGGACATCGCGGCGCTGGGCTTCGAGCTCGGCGCCCACGCGTCCGCGCGCCTGGCGAAGGCGGACTGATGAGCGACCTGTTCACCGCCGTGCCCGGCGCCGTCGTCGACGAGTCGGGGCTGCAGCACCTCGGCAGCCCCCTGGCCGAGCAGCGGCGCCTCGCGGCAGGTGCCGCACTGGCGCCGCGCGCAGACCGTGCCGTCATCGCCGTGCCGGGCGAGGACAGGCTCTCGTGGCTCGACTCGCTGTCGTCGCAGGCGCTGACCCGCCTGCAGCCGGGCGTCGGCACCGAGCTGCTGATCCTCGATCCGCAGGGGCACGTCGAGCACGCGGCATCCGTCCTCGACGACGGCGAGACCACGTGGCTGATCGCCGACCGCGCCGATGCCGATGGCCTGTACGACTGGCTGCGCAAGATGCGGTTCCGGCTGCGCGTCGATCCTCGCATCGCCGAGGAGTACGCCGTGATCGGCGGCACGGCGGCAGCGCTGGAGGACGTGTCGGCGGCATCGCCGGCGGGCATGCCGCTGGTGTGGCGGGACCCCTGGCCCGACGTCACACCCGGCGGCTGGGCGTACGCGCCCGTCGACCCGCATCCCGGTGTCGACCGCGACTGGGCCGAGGCGATCGTCACGCGCGAAGAGGAGTCCCGGATCGCGGATGCCGCCGTCCGGGGCGACCTGCGGCTCGCGGGCCTCGCGGCGGTCGAGGCGCTGCGCGTGGCCGCGTGGCGGCCGCGGTGGAGCACCGAGATCGACGAGCGCGCGCTGCCGCACGAGCTGGACTGGCTGCGCACCGCGGTGCACCTCGACAAGGGCTGCTACCGGGGCCAGGAGACGATCGCCAAGGTGCACAACCTCGGCCACCCGCCCCGGCGCCTCGTGGTACTGCAGCTCGACGGATCGGGCAGCGTGCTGCCCGTCCACGGCGCGGCCGTCCGCGTCGGCGACGACGAGGTCGGGCGTGTGACCTCCGCCGCGCTGCACTTCGAAGAAGGTCCCATCGCGCTGGCTGTCGTGCGTCGTTCGATCCCGGTCGACGCGGCGCTGACCGTGGACACCGCCGATGGCCCGGTGGCGGCGGCGCAGGAGGTCGTCGTGCCGCCGGACGCGGGGGCGACGGCGAACGTGCCGCGCATCCCGCGCCTGGGACGCCGCCAGGCAGCCCAATAGGCCGGCCGTGAGCGGCGACGGCGAGACCGCCCCGATCACGCAGGTCGTGCCGACGGGCTGGCGCACCCGTCTCGATCTGCGTCCGCACCTGGCACGCGTGCGGGGGTCGGCGATCGCGATCGTGCAGATCGTGGTGGCGGCCACGGCGGCGTGGGCGTTCGCACATTATGTGGTCGGGCATCCCGCCCCGCTGCTGGCGGCGACCGTCACGATCTCGAGCCTGGGGCTCGTGCGCGATGCCCGGCCCCGGCGCGTGCTCGAGACGGTGATCGGCATGCTCGTGGGCATCCTCGTGGCTGAGGGGTTCGTCGTGGTGGTGGGACCGGGCTGGTGGCAGCTCGCGCTGGCGCTCGCGGCGACGCTGTTCGTCGCGAGGTTCCTGTCGCCCTACCCGCCGTTCGCGATCATGGCCGGCGTTCAGGCGTCGATCGTGATGTCGCTGCCCGCTTCGCAGCCGTTCTCTCGCCTCGTGGACGGCATCATCGGGGGGATCGCGGCGCTGGTCGTGACCGCCCTCATCCCGCGCAACCCGCGCCGTGAAGAGGCCAGAGACGGGCACGCCGTGTTCGCGGCGGCCGAGGACGCCGCCCGCACGATCGTGCAGGCGCTGCGCCGCGGCGACCCGCTGCGTGCGACACGCGGGCTCGAGAAGGCACGCGCGATCGCACCGCGCATCGACGAGTGGCGGGCGTCGCTGGACTCCGGACTCGCGGTCGCCGGGTTCTCGCCGTGGCTGCGCCCGCAGCGTGCGGAGCTGCGGCGTCATCACACCGTGCTGCAGTCGATGGACTTCGCGACCCGCAACCTGCGCGTGGTCGCCCGTCGTTCGGTGTACCTGTGCGACGACGGCGAGCGCCGTCCGGTGCCCGCCGACCTGCTCGCCGAGCTGATGCGCGCGGCCGGGCTCATCGGCGACAGCCTCGACGACATCTCGATGCAGCCGGTCGCCCGTGAGGCGGTGCGCGCGGTCGCGGCGCGCCTCGACCCGGCGGCGATCATTCCCGACGGCACACAGTCCGAGCTGAACCTGGTGACCGCCCTGCGCCCGCTGGCGGTCGATCTGCTCACTGCGACCGGGATGTCCGGCGACGAGGCGCGTGCGGTCCTGCCGCGCGTGTAGCCGGGCCATCCCGGCCGGTGGATGCCGCAAGCCCGCTGCCCTGCTCAGGCCCGGGTGGGGGCATCCCGCGGCGCCACCGCGCTCCAGGGCACCGTCACCTCGCCCAGGCGCCAGCGGGAGCGCTCCAGGAGTGGCCAGCCGGCGGCCTGCACCGCGGCCAGCGCGGTGCGCCAGCGGTGCACGGCGCCGAAGGGCGACACGCTCGCGGCGCGGTCCCATTCGGCGTCGAGCGCGGTGAGGAACGCGTGCACGGCCTCACCGGGCACGTTGCGGTGGATGAGGGCCTTGGGCAGGCGCTCGGCGGCGATCGACGGGTGCTCCAGCCCTGCGAGCCGCAGCGATACCGTGAACGACTGCGGCACGGCCTCCGGGCTGACCGCGACCCACGTCGCGATGCGGCCGATCTCGTCGCAGGTGCCCTCGACGAGCAGTCCGCCGGGGGCGAGCCGGCCCGCCATGGTCGCCCACGCGGCGGCCACCTCCGACTCGTCGTACTGGCGCAGCACGTTCATGGCACGCACGACCGCGGGGCGCCGGCCGTCCGGCACGGGCACCTCGAAGCCACCGCGCGCGAACGACACCCGCGAGCCGGCCGCGAACGGCGTCGCCCCGGCCCGCACCTGCTCCAGCTGAGCACGCGCACGGGCCACGCGCGCCGGGTCGATCTCCATACCGAGCACCTCGACGTCGGGCCGCACCCGCGCGAGCCGGGCGAACAGCTCGAGCGCGGTGACGCCGCTCGCCCCGTATCCGAGGTCGACCACGAGCGGGTCGGCGGCGCGGCGCAATGTCGGGCTCCGCGCGATCCAGCGGTCGATGCGGCGCAGCCGGTTGGTGCCGGTGGTGCCGCGAGTGATCTGCCCGACCGGTCCGCGCGCCATACCCCCATGATGCCAGCGTGCTGCTCGGTAAGCTGAGATCATGACCGCGCCCTATACGCTCATCCTCCTCCGACACGGCCAGAGCGAGTGGAACAAGACGAACCAGTTCACCGGATGGGTCGACGTCCGCCTCACCGAGCAGGGCAAGGCCGAAGCCCAGCGCGGTGGCGAGCTGCTCGCCGAGTCGGGCATCCTCCCCGACGTCCTGCACACCTCGGTCCTCAGCCGTGCGATCCAGACCGCAGACATCGCGCTGGATGCCGCCGACCGCCTGTGGATCCCGGTCAAGCGCTCCTGGCGTCTCAACGAGCGTCACTACGGAGCCCTGCAGGGCAAAGACAAGGCGCAGACCCTCGAAGAGTTCGGCAACGAGCAGTTCATGCTGTGGCGCCGTTCGTTCGACGTGCCCCCGCCGCCGCTCCCGGCCGGCGATCAGTACAGCCAGGTCGGCGACCCGCGTTACGTCGGCATCGACGGCGAGGTGCCCGACACCGAGTCGCTCAAGATCGTCATCGACCGCATGCTGCCGTACTGGCACAGCGACATCGTGCCCGACCTGAAGGCCGGCAAGACGGTCCTCGTGACCGCCCACGGCAACTCGCTGCGCGGCCTCGTGAAGCACCTCGACGGCATCAGCGACGCCGACATCTCCGAGCTCAACATCCCCACCGGCATCCCCCTGGTGTACCGCCTCGACGAGAACCTGCAGCCCCTCGCCCCCGGCGAATACCTCGACCCGGAGGCCGCCGCCGCCGGCGCGGCCGCGGTCGCGAACCAGGGCAAGGCCTGATCCAGACGCAGAAGAAGAGCGGATGCCTCGTCACGAGGCATCCGCTCTTCTCATCGTCGTCGCACTGAGCTCGGCCCCCCGACCGCGCCCGGCGACGGGGCTCACAGCTGGTCGGGCGAGACGATGTCGATCGTGTCGGTGGTCGTGGTCCAGTCGCCCGTCGAGAGGTAGAGCACCTTCTTGGCCACCGACACGGCGTGGTCGGCGAAGCGCTCGTGGTAACGGCTCGCGAGGGTGGCGTCGACGGTCGCGGCGGCCTCGCCCCGCCAGCTGTCGCTGAGCACCTTCTCGAAGACCGACAGGTGCAGCTCGTCGAGCCCGTCGTCGGCGTTGCGGATCACGTCGATGAGCGACTCGTCCTGCGTGCGCAGCAGCTCGGTGAGCTGACGAGCCACTTCGACGTCGAGCTCGCCCATCTTGAGGAAGGTCGACTTCAGCCCCTTGGGGATCGCCCGCTCGGGGAAGCGCATGCGGGTGAGCTGCGCGATGTGCTCGGCGATGTCGCCCATCCGCTCCAGCGACGCGCTCATGCGCAGCGCGCTCACCACGATGCGCAGGTCACGTGCCACCGGCTGCTGACGCGCGAGGATCTCGATCGCCAGCTCGTCGAGCTCGATGGCTCGTTCATCGATCACCGCGTCGGCCTCGATGACCTCCTCGGCCAGGGCCACGTCGCTCGTGCCGAACGCCCGCGTCGCCTTGTCGATCGCCACCGTGACGAGCTCGGCGATCTCGACGAGACGCGCTTGCACGTCCTCAAGGGACTGATGGAAGACTTCGCGCATTCCGATGCACCTTTCGTGGTTCGGGCAGGCGTCTGCCCGCGGCCCCGGCGATTCTCGTCAGAGAAGGTTAACGGACGGTGCCGGAGCGGTGAACACTGACGGGCGCGTCGCGCAGGGGGAACGCCTGCGGCCGATGCCGCCCACGAGGTGCCCCTACGCTGGAACGCATGGACTCCACGCAGCTCGCGCTGCTCGCCCTTCTCGTGGGGGTCATCGTCGGCGGGTCGCTGTCCGCCGTGATCGTCGCCGCGCTCCGCGCCCGCGATCGCGGGCGCGTCGAGCTGACCGCGGAGGTGCCCGACGGAGTGCGCGAGGTGCTCCACGGCATGGACGATGCCGTCGTCGTCGTCGATTCGTCGTTCAGCGTACTGGCCGCGTCCTCGGCGGCGACCCCGTTCGGGCTCGCCGAGGGCGGCACGCTCCCGACCGACGAGCTGCGCGCGCTCGCCCGGCGTGTGCGCAGCAGTGAGGCCGGCGTCACCGAGACCACGGCGACCGAGACCATGAGACTGCGGCGGGGTGCGCTGCCTGCCGAACCGCGACTTGTCGCCGTGCGCGCGACCCGCATCTCGACGCGGCTGACGCTGCTCGTGCTGCGGGACGTCACCGAGCGTGAGCGCGTCGAGGAGATGCGGCGCGACTTCGTCGCCAACACGAGCCATGAGCTCAAGACCCCCGTCGGCGCGGTGAGCCTCCTGGCCGAGGCCATCGAGTCGGCCGCCGACGATCCGCCGCAGGTGCGTATCTTCGCCACTCGGCTGCAGGCCGAGGCATCCCGGCTCGCTCTGCTGACCTCGCGGATCATGAACCTGTCGCGTCTGCAGGCCTCGGACGAGCTGCCCCAGCGCGACGTGTCGATCGACGAGGTCGTCGCCTCCGCCCTCGACGCGCATGCCATCCAGTCGGACTCGGCCGGCGTGGAGGTGGTGCGCGGCGGCAGTCGCGGCCTGTACGTGCAAGGTGACGCCCAGGTGCTCAGCGAGGCGGTGGGCAACCTCGTCGCGAACGCGATCGCGTACTCGCCACCCGGGTCGAGCGTCGGCGTCGGCGTCAAGTCCGTCGACGGGGTCGTCGAGATCGCCGTGACAGACCGGGGCATCGGCATCGCCGAGGGCGACCAGGACCGCGTGTTCGAGCGCTTCTACCGTGCCGATCCGGCCCGCGCCCGTCGCACCGGCGGCAGCGGGCTGGGTCTGTCGATCGTCAAGCACGCGGTGCAGCGACACGGCGGCGACGTGCGCCTGTGGTCGCGTCCCGGCCGAGGCTCGACGTTCACGATCCGTCTGCCCGAATCGGCGGCACCCGCTGCCGAACCCGTCCCCAAGCGCGGCCGCAAGAAGAAGCGTGCCGCACCTGCGAAGCCGGCCACCGCGCCGGCCGCCGAACCCGCTGCGAATGGAGAACCCGCATGACCCGCGTCCTGATCGTCGAGGACGAGCCAGACCTCGCCGACCCGCTGGCCTACCTCCTGCGCCGCGAGGGGTACGACGTGGAGATCGCCGAGGACGGCCCGGCCGCGCTCGCGGCCTTCCGCGATCGCGGCGCCGACATCGTCCTGCTCGACCTCATGCTGCCGGGGATGCCGGGCACCGAGGTGTGCCGTCAGATCCGCACCACGTCGGCGGTTCCGATCATCATGCTCACCGCCAAGGACTCCGAGGTCGACATCGTGGTGGGTCTGGAGCTCGGCGCCGACGACTACGTCACCAAGCCCTACTCTGCGCGTGAGCTTCTCGCGCGCATGCGCGCGGTGCTGCGCCGCTTCTCGCAGATCGACGCCGACCTGGAGGACCGCGTCCTCGAAGGGGGACGCGTCGTGCTCGACATCGACCGTCACACGGTCGCGGTGGACGGCGATGAGATCAACATGCCGCTCAAGGAATTCGAGCTCCTCGAGGTGCTGATGCGCAATGCCGGCCGGGTGCTCACACGCGGTCAGCTGATAGACCGGGTGTGGGGGAGCGACTACTTCGGCGACACGAAGACGCTCGATGTCCACATCAAGCGCATCCGCTCGCGGATCGAGCAGAACCCCGGGTCGCCCGCGATGCTTGTGACCGTCCGCGGCCTGGGGTACCGCTTCGAGGGCTGAGCGCGAACAGACGGAGCGGGGCGCGTCATCAGACGCGCCCCGCTCCGTCGTGCGGGTGAGGGATGCCGGAGCCCGGCCGGTCCGTCGCCCGCGGGGATCAGGGGGCGAGCGCCGACAGGTACTCGAGCGTGCCGTCGAGCACCGGGATCGACGCGAGGGTGCCGTCGCCGTCGCCGGACTGGAAGAACGCGGTGACGTCGGTGCCGGGAAGCCCGTCGAAGTCGTCGATCTCGAGCGGCTCCTCTTCGTCCGAGCCGAGACTGACCGTGCTGTTCGCGGGCACGCGCACCGTGAGGGTGGGACCGTCTTCGCCGATCTCGACGTTCAACGTGTGCGACTTCTCGGTTTCGTTGACGATCGCGGCGACGAAGTTGCCTGCCGTGCCGTCCTCGTTGGCCACGATGAAGGCGTTGCGCACCTCGAGCGGGCCCGAGCCGGGGACGTTGGTGCCCTCGGCGGCCGAGTAGGGGATCGTGGTCGCCTGCGGCGAGATCATGCTGCAGCCGGTGGTCGTGAGCACGAGCGCGGCCCCGACGGCCAGCGACGCGATGAGGCGGCGGTTCACAGATCCTCCCAGGACGATTCGGTACCCCGCCAGTCTAGGGGTTCGGGATGGCTCACGCGGAGCACGACGCCGTCCCGGCGCCGCTCGCCGACCCGGGGGCGGAGAACCTTAGCGTATTTCTCCTGTGGTATCCTGGAGGTTGCCGAAAGGACATAACTCCATGCTTTTTGAGGTTGGCGAGACGGTCGTCTACCCCCATCACGGGGCGGCAACGATCATCGAGGTCAAAGACCGGATCATCCGGGGCGAGACGAAGAAGTACCTGAAGCTCAACGTCACGCAGGGTGATCTCATCATCGAAGTACCCGCAGAGAACGTCGACCTGGTCGGCGTCCGCGACGTCATCGGCAAGGAAGGCCTCGACAAGGTCTTCGAGGTGCTGCGCGCGCCCTTCACGGAAGAGCCCACGAACTGGTCACGCCGGTACAAGGCCAATCTGGAGAAGCTCGCCTCCGGTGACGTCATCAAGGTCAGCGAGGTCGTGCGCGACCTGTGGCGTCGCGATCAGGACCGCGGCCTCTCGGCCGGTGAGAAGCGCATGCTGGCCAAGGCCAAGCAGATCCTCATCTCCGAACTGGCGTTGGCTGAGAAGACCGACGAGGAGCAGGCCAGCGTGATCCTCGACGAGGTCCTCGCAAGCTGAGACTTCTGAAACGGCGCCCCCGGCAGGGGGCGCCGTTTCACTGTGTCCGGGACCGGCCCGACTGCGGCAGGAACCGTCGCCGGACGCCGCTCGCGGTAGCGTGAACGGGTGAGCATACTCCCCGTCCCCCGCGTCGGCATCGTCGTCGTGGCCGCCGGTTCCGGCACCCGTCTGGGGGCGGGCGGGCCCAAGGCATTCGTCGGGATCGACCGGCACAGCATCCTGCGTCATGCGCTCGACGGCGCCTTCTCGGCCGCGGTCGCGCAGGTCGTGATCGTCGCACCGTCCGGGCGCGAGGGCGACGCCCGGACCGAGGCTCTCGCGGCGGCCGGCGACCGAGCAGACCTCGTGACGGTCGTCACCGGCGGTGCCACGCGACAGGAGTCGGTGGCGGCGGGTCTCGCGGCGCTGTGGGGCGATGTCGAGGTCGTGCTCGTACACGACGCGGCGCGCGCCCTCACCCCTCCCGAGGTGTTCTCGCGCGTGATCGCCGCGATCGACGCGGGGGCCGACGGCGCCATCCCGGTGCTCCCGGTGATCGACACGATCAAGCGGGTGACCGGCGGGGAGATCGTCGCTGCGGTCGACCGGTCCGAGCTCGCGGCCGCGCAGACTCCTCAGGGCTTCCGTCGCGACGTGCTCGATGCGGCATACGCCGGCGCGACCGACGACTTCACCGACGATGCGGCAGTGGTGGCCGCGGCCGGGCATGCGGTGTCGGCCGTGCCGGGGCATCCGCTCGCCTTCAAGATCACGACGCCGGCGGATCTCGACCGAGCCCGGCATCTCGTCGCCGCCATCCCTTCCGAGACCACGGCGCTGCCCCGCGTCGGCGTCGGCACGGACGTGCACGGGTTCGGCGGCGACGGCGCGCTGTGGCTCGCGGGGCTCGAGTGGCCGGGCGAACCGGCGCTGTCGGGTCATTCCGACGGGGATGCCGTCGCCCACGCGATCGTGGACGCCCTGCTCGCGGCGGCCGGGCTGGGCGACATCGGCACGCATTTCGGCACCGACAAGCCCGAGTACGCCGGTGCGCACGCCGAGGCGTTCCTCGGCCGCACGACGGCGATCCTGCGGGAGGCCGGGTGGCGGGTGGGCAATGTGTCGGTGCAGGTGCAGGCCAACCGTCCGCGCTTCTCGGCGCGGCGCGGCGAGGCCGAGCAGGTGCTGTCCGGGGCCCTCGGGGGAGCGCCGGTGTCGGTGTCGGCCACGACGACCGACCGCCTGGGCTTCGCCGGACGCGGCGAGGGCGTCTCTGCCTACGCGGTGGCGCTCGTCGTGCCCGGCTGAGGCGTCACAGCGCGGGTCATGAACACCGAGTGCGGGTCGGGCAGGTAGCTGCCGAACGGGCCGCAGTGCACGAACCCGGCGCTCGCGTACAGCCGGTGGGCGGCCGCGAAGTCGTCGGTGGTCCCGGTCTCCAGCCACAGGCTCGTCATGCCGCGTTCGCGCGCCGCGTCGACGATGTGGTCGAGGATGGCCCGACCCACGCCCGCACCGCGGAAGCCGTCGGCCACACGCATGGACTTGATCTCGCCCCGCTCGGCGTCCAGGGCGCGCAGCGCACCGATGCCGGCGATGCGCCCGTCGACCCACGCAGACCACACCGTGATCGACGGCTGCCGCAGCGCGTCGATGTCCAGCGCATGGACGCTCTCGGGCGGCGCCGAGCCGACGAGTGCGGAGAGGTGGAAGGCGACCAGGCCGCGGGCAGCGTCTTCGGTCAGGTCGTCCGGTCGGATCTCGATGATGCTCTGCATGACCGGCCCAGTGTGCCACGCACGCATTGCGGCGGTGTTTCGCCCCTCACGCTTCCACGGCGAACGGCTCGGGGTCGCGCGGCGCCCGCGAACCCCATGCCAGCAGGGCGAGCCCCGCCGCGAGCACCACGAGCCCGATGATCGCGAGCACCGAGAGGCGTTCGCCGAGCACGGTGATGCCCAGGATGCCGGCGGTCAGCGGTTCGCCGAGCGTGAGGGTCGCCGCCGTCGCCGCCGTCAGGCCGCTCAGGCCCCAGGTGAACATGACGTAGGCGACCGAGATCGTGCCGAGGCCGAGCCACAGCGCCATCGTGAGTCCGCCCGAGGTGCCCAGCCACGCGAGGTCGACGAACGGGATCGCGAACGCGCACAGCAGCGCCGCGCTCGCTCCCATCGCGCCGACGACGGTGAACGGGTCCCACCCGTCGTCCAGCAGCCGCCGCTGCGCGTTCGCGATGACCGCGAACGACGCACCGGCGCCGATCGAGCCCAGCAGGCCCAGCGGGTCGGTGCCGGCCGCGTTGCCCGCCTCGCCCCCGAAGCCGAGCAGCACGACGCCGATCGTCGCCAGCGCGGTCGCCGCCATCCACGTCGGGCTCGGCATCCGCCGGGTCAGCGCCCATTCGAGCAGTCCCGCGAGGATCGGCGCCGAGCCGAGTGCGACGACCGTGCCGACGGCCACGCCGTTGCGAGCCGTGCCGAGGAAGAACAGCGGCTGATACAGCGCCAGGCACACGCCGGTGAGCACCATCAGCAGCAGCGCTCGCGCACCGAGTCGCGGGCGCGGCCCGCCGCCGCGCCGGGCGTGGCGCGCGGCCAGGACGAACGCGAACACCGCGAGCCCCGTTCCGCCGATCACCATGCGCATGACGCCGATCGACAGCGGCGTGGTGCCGTCGGGGCCGAGCGCCTGCGATGTTCCGGTGGTGCCGAACAGCAGCGCGGCGGCGAGGACGGCGAGGACGTGCAGCACGGTCAAGTTCTACCAGTCACGCCGCGACCACGACCCGCGGGTTCCCAGGGGCGCGCCGGTAGGCTGGTGCAGTGACGGTTCAGCTGTATGACACCAAGGCGCAGGCCCTGCGCGACTTCGTGCCGCTCGACCCCGGGAACGTCACGATCTACGTGTGCGGGCCGACCGTCCAGTCCGGACCGCACATCGGGCACCTGCGCGGCGCCTTGAGCTTCGACATCCTGCGCCGGTGGCTGGCCCACCGGTACGGCCGCGTCACCTTCGTGCGCAACGTCACCGACATCGACGACAAGGTGCTCGCGAACGCCGACGACGGCGAGCCCTGGTGGGCGCTCGCGTACCGCATGGAGCAGGAGTTCACCCGCGCGTACACCGCGATCGGGATCCTCGCCCCGACGTACGAGCCGCGGGCGACGGCATCCATCCCGCAGATGCAGGAACTGATCCAGCACCTCATCGACGCCGGGCACGCGTACGCCGCCCCTTCGGCGGGCGCAGGGGCTGAAGATGCGGAATCTGCGGGCGATGTGTACTTCGACGTGCGCTCGTGGCCCGGGTACGGCTCGCTCACCAACCAGTCCCTGGACGCGATGGAACCGGCCGCCGACGCCGATCCGCGCGGCAAGCGCGATCCGCGCGACTTCGCGCTGTGGAAGGGCGGCAAGTCCGACGAGCCCGAGTCCGCGCGCTGGGAGTCCCCGTGGGGCGCCGGCCGTCCGGGCTGGCACATCGAGTGCTCGGCGATGTCGCGGCGCTACCTCGGCGCCGAGTTCGACATCCACGGCGGCGGACTCGACCTGCGCTTCCCGCACCACGAGAACGAGCTCGCCCAGTCGACCGCGGCCGGCGACGCCTTCGCGCGCTACTGGGTGCACAACGGCCTCGTCACCGTCGCCGGGCAGAAGATGTCGAAGTCGCTTTTCAACTTCATCCTCGCCGACGACGTGCTGCGCGAGCGCGACCCGCTGGTCGTGCGCTACGCGCTGGCGGCGGCCCACTACCGCTCGAGTCTCGACATCACGGCGTCGACCTTCGACGAGGCCGAGGCCGCGATCGACCGCATCCGCACCTTCCTCGAACGGGCGGTGCGCGCGCTGCGCGACGAGGCGGACGACGTGATCCTGGATGCCGTCGTGCCGGCGCGCTTCGCGACCGCCCTCGACGACGACCTGGGCGTGCCGCAGGCGCTCGCGGTGCTGCACGAGACGGTCCGCGACGGCAACACGGCACTGGACGCCGGTGACCGGGACGCGGCGGTGCGTGCCTTCGCCGACGTGGCGGTGATGACCGGGATCCTCGGGATCGACCCCCTGGATCCGCACTGGCGCACGGCGGACGCAGCGGTGGCGGCATCCGCTCTCGACACCCTCGTGAAGACCATGATCGCCCAGCGCGCCGAGGCGCGCGCGGCGAAGGACTGGGCAGCGGCCGACCGCATCCGCGACGCGATCGCGGCGGCCGGCATCGCCCTGGAAGATTCATCAGACGGAACACACTGGAGTTATACGGATGGCTAAGCCAACACGCCCCGGCGCGGGCAACAGCAAGAAGAAGGGCGCCTCCAAGGGCACCGGCGGCCATAGCCGCAAGGCGCTCGAAGGCCGCGGCCCGACCCCGAAGGCCGAAGACAGGGCCTGGCACGTCGCCGGCAAGCGCAAGGCCGCTGCCGAGCGCTACGCGGCGGCGGGCGGCAAGGGCAAGCCCGGCCAGAGGCCCCAGAGCTCGAACTCGAACCGCTCCGGCAAATCGAAGGCGGGCGACGACACCGAGACTGTCACCGGCCGCAACTCGGTGCTCGAAGCGCTGCGGGCGAGGATCCCGGCCACCGCGTTCTACATCGCGCAGCGCGTCGAGATGGACGACCGCGTGAAGGAGATGCTGGCGATCGCGACCCACCGCGGCATCCCGGTGCTCGAGGTCACGCGTCCCGAACTGGACCGCATGGCCGGCTTCGACGGCGTGCACCAGGGCGTGGCCATCAAGGTGCCGCCGTACGAGTACGCGCACCCGCAGGACCTCCTCGAAGAGATCATCGACGGTGGCTCGGTGCCGCTGCTCATCGCGCTGGACGGCATCACCGACCCCCGCAACCTGGGCGCCATCATCCGCTCCACCGCCGCGTTCGGCGGGCATGGCGTGATCGTGCCGCAGCGCCGTTCCGCTGGTGTCACCTCGGCCGCGTGGAAGACCAGCGCCGGCGCCGCCGCGCGCATCCCGGTCGCCGTCGCGCCCAACCTCACCGCGACGCTCAAGGAGTTCAAGAAGCAGGGCGTGTTCGTGCTCGGACTCGACGGCGGCGGCGATGTGTCGCTGCCGGCCCTCGAGCTCGCCGACCGGCCGGTCGTGATCGTGGTGGGTTCCGAGGGCAAGGGGCTGTCGCGCCTGGTCACCGAGACGTGCGACCAGATCGTGTCGATCCCGATCTCGTCGGCCACCGAGTCGCTGAACGCCGGTATCGCGGCATCCGTCGCGCTCTACCAGGTGTCGTCGATGCGCAGCGCCGACCTCGCCTGACCCCTCCACCACGTCGAAAGGCACGCACATGGCTCGCATCGCCGTCATCGGAGGCTCCGGCTACGCCGGCCGCCACATCGTCGCCGAGGCGGTGAACCGCGGGCACAGCGTGCTGTCGGTGGCCCGCCGCATCCCGAGCGAGCGCCAGTCCGGCGCGGTGTACATCGAGGGGTCGCTCACCGATGTGCCCGCGCTGCTCGCGCAGCTCCAGGGCGTCGACGTCGTCGTCTCGGCCGTCGCGCCGCGCGGCGACATGGCGGGGCTGGTGCGGTCGAACATCGCCCATCTCGTCTCGGTGCTTCCCGAGGGTGTGCGCATCGGCGTCATCGGCGGCGCCGGCGGCAGCCTCGTCACCGAGGGCGGTCAGCGGCTGGTCGACCTGCCCACGTTCTCGGCGGACTACCGGCCCGAGGCGCTCGAGGCGATCGGGATCCTCGAAGACCTGCAGGCGCTCTCACCCGACTCGGTCGACTGGTTCTACATCCATCCCGCCGGCGGCTTCGGCGTCTGGAATCCGGGGGAGCGCACCGGCCAGTACCGCAAGGGCGGCGAGGTGGTCGTCACCGACGCCGAGGGTGAGTCGTTCATCTCAGGCGCCGACCTCGCCGTGGCGATCGTCGACGAGATCGAGAACCCCCAGCACACGCGCGGTCGATTCACCGTCGGCTACTGAGCCCGGTCCCGGCCGGCGGGATGGATGCCGGCGGCCGGGCGCACGTCGTCAGACCAGGTCGCGCCAGTCGATGTCGTCGTCCTCGTCGTCGATGATCGGGCTGGATGACGTGATGATCGGCAGTGACACGGTCTCGGTGGGCGGACCCATGAGGGTCGCCTCGTCGCGGCGATGGCGCAGCACGTTGTCGATATAGCTCGACAGCGCCTCGGCGAGAGGCACGGACTTGCCCTTGGCCTGCGACAGGTACCAGCGATGCTCCAGCAGCTGGTGGAAGACCTCCGCCGGCTCCAGCTTCGCACGCAGATCCCAGGGGATGGCCTTGACGACCGGTTCGAACACGCGGGTCAGCCACTCGTGTGCGGCCATCTCCTCGTCGTCGCCCAGACGCGACACGCGCACGCGGAACTCGTCGAGGTCGTTGAGCAGCCGACGCGCCTGGTTCTCTTCGACGTCGAGGCCGGTCAGCCGGAGGAGACGGCGCTGGTGGTGCCCGGCATCCACCACCTTCGGCTGGATCGACACCTTCGTGCCGTCGGCGGTCGTCTGGATCGACATCTCGCCGATGTCGAAGCCGAGATCGTTGAGTCGCTGCACGCGCTGCGTGAGACGCCACGCCTCGTCGGCGCGGAACGTCTCCTCGTCGGTGAGTGCCGCCCACAGCGAGTGGTACGACGAGACGATGCCGTCGGCGATCGCGATCGCGTCGACGCCGCCTTCGAGCCGGCCTCCGGCTTCGAGGTCCATGATCTCGCCGGCGATGTTCGTGCGCGCCACGTCGAGGTCGTGTGCACGCTGTCCGGGGGTCAGGCCGCTCTCGTGGAGCTCACCGGTCTCGGCATCGACGAGGTAGGCCGCGAAGGCGCCGGCATCGCGGCGGAACAGCGTGTTCGACAGCGACACGTCGCCCCAGAAGAAGCCCACGTTGTGCAGGCGCACCAGCAGCAGCGCGAGAGCATCCACGAGTCGCGTCGCAGTGTCGGGGCGCAGCACCTGCGTGAACAGGGCGCGGTAGGGGAGTGAGAACTTCAGGTGCGCAGTGACCAGGGCGGCCGGGAGCGGGTCGCCGGCGGCATCCGTCCGCCCCGCGATGACGGCCACGCGCTCGACGCACGGGACGTCCAGGCGGGCGAGGTTGCCGAGCATGTCGTACTCGCGGCGTGCCATCGCCTCGGTCGTCTCCTTGATCGCGACCACGCGGCCCGACAGGTTCGCGAAGCGCACCAGGTGACGCGAGATGCCCTTGGGGAGGAAGACGATGTGGTGCGACGGCCATTCGCCGAGCGGCGTCGACCAGGGCAGCGTGAGCAGGCCGGGATCGACGCTGCTCGCGGTGATGCTCAACGCGTCGGACACGCACACACTCCCGTGGGTCGAAGAAGGGCGGGAACAGCGCGACGGCGCGGGGGGATCACTCCCACCCGCGCCGTCGCGAAGGAACTGCTGCTTACGCCGAGGCGATGGCCTTGTCGGTGAGGCGCTCGCCCGACTCGACGTCGAAGACGTGCACGTGACCGGGGACCGGCGCCAGCGTGATCTTGTCGCCCGCGTTCGGGTGACGGCGGCCGTCGACGCGCGCGGTGATGTCGGTGCGCTTGCCGTCGACCTCAGCGTGACCGTAGAGGTAGCCGTCCGCGCCGAGCTCCTCGACGAGGTCGACCGTGACCACGAGACCCTTGCCGTCTTCGGGGCCGACCTGGATGTCTTCGGGCCGCACACCGATGGTGACGTCCGATCCGTGGGCCTTGCCGAGCACGTCGGCCTCGACGCCGACGACGCGGTCGCCGAACTGGACGCCGCCCTCGACCAGGCTGGCCGGGAACAGGTTCATGGCGGGGGAGCCGATGAAGCCGGCGACGAACACGTTGTTCGGCTTCTCGTACAGGTCGCGCGGGGTGCCGACCTGCTGCAGGAGGCCGTCCTTGAGGACCGCGATGCGGTCACCCATGGTGAGGGCCTCGGTCTGGTCGTGCGTGACGTAGACCGTCGTGACGCCCAGGCGGCGCTGCAGCGAGGCGATCTGCGTACGGGTCTGGACACGCAGCTTGGCGTCGAGGTTCGACAGCGGCTCGTCCATGAGGAACACCTGCGGCTGACGGACGATCGCGCGGCCCATCGCGACACGCTGACGCTGACCACCCGAGAGGGCCTTCGGCTTGCGGGTCAGGTACTCCTCGAGGTCGAGCAGCTTGGCGGCCTCCAGGACGCGGGCGGCGCGCTCCTCCTTGCCGACACCGGCGATCTTCAGGGCGAAGCCCATGTTCTCGGCGACGGTCATGTGCGGGTACAGCGCGTAGTTCTGGAACACCATCGCGATGTCGCGGTCCTTCGGCGGGACGTCCGTGACGTCACGGTCGCCGATGAGGATGCGGCCGGAGTTGACCTCTTCGAGGCCGGCCAGCATGCGCAGCGAGGTGGACTTGCCACAGCCCGAGGGGCCGACCAGGACCAGGAACTCGCCGTCGGCGACCTCGAGGTTCAGCTTGTCGACCGCGGGGCGCGTGCCCCCGGGGTACAGGCGGGTTGCGTTGTCAAACGTGACGGACGCCATGTTCTCTTCTCCTTCACCGGCAGGTACGTGCCGGACGATCCGTAGTGATGGAATTAGCGGGGGCTCTCCCGCACGCCCGTCATCGGGCGCTCGCATCAGTATGCCATGCGCGATGACACACCGCGCACGGAGGTTGCGTCTGGGCATTTCCCAGGGTGGCTGACTAGCATCGTGGACGGCCGCTTTCCCGAGCGGTTCCGCGCAGTTTTCCGCCCCGCAGCCCGTGGGCCGGTCTTCGCCCCGAGAGGTTCCATGTCGAGCGACGAGTCACCGAACGCCGCGTCCAGCGAGCGCCGCGACGCCGTGCGCGAGAAGGCGCAGCAGGTGAAGGCGCGCCAGTCTCGCGCCCGAGCCATTCGCCGGACGACCCTCGTCACCCTGGGTGTCGCCGTCATCGCGGCGGTCGCGGTCGTCGTGACGTGGACGGTGTCCTCCAGCGCGTCCAAGCCGATGGCCGACCCGTCGAACGTCTCGGGCGGGTTCGTCGTGACCGGCGTGAGCGGCACCGGCGTGCCGTCGGCTGACAACGGCGTCGGTTCTGCCGAAGCGACTCCCACGCCCACCGGTGATGCGGCTGCGACCGAGGCCGAGCCGACCCCCACGGCGACGCCGACCGAGGCACCCGCGGTCGACATCCGCGTCTACGTCGACTACCTGTCGACCGGCTCGCGCGACTTTCAGGTCGCCAATGTGAAGCAGCTGTCGAAGTGGGTCGACACCGGCGCCGCGACGCTCACGTACTACCCGGTGGCGATGCTCACCGCAAAGTCCAACGGGACGAAGTACTCGCTGCGCGCTGCCGGCGCCGCCGCGTGCGTGGCCCAGAACTCGCCGGACTACTTCTTCGCGTTCAACAACGCACTTCTGACCCAGCAGCCCGGTGTCGACTCCGACGGCTTCAGCGACGGCGAGCTCGCCGACCTCGCTCAGGCCGTGGGCGTCGACGGCCCCAAGGCCGTGCGCGGCTGCATCGAGTCCCAGTCGTACACGTCCTGGGTCAAGACCGCGACCGAGCAGGCGCTCACGGAACTGCCCGACTCGGGCGGTGTCGCCCTGACTGCGACCCCGACGATCCTCGTCAACGGCACGCAGTACGTCGGCAAGATCGATGACCCCAAGGAATTCGCGCAGTTCGTGCTCACCGTCGCGAGCGACTCGTACTACAAGGCGACGCCCACTCCGACTCCGACGGTCACTCCCGCTCCGTGATCCACGCGCGCCCGCGTTGACGGGCGCGCGAGCGGGCGCCGCTAGACTGGGCGCTCTGCCGGCTTGGCGCAATTGGTAGCGCACCGTACTTGTAATACGGGGGTTGCAGGTTCAAGTCCTGTAGCCGGCACCGACGACACGGCACGTCTTCGAGCCGTTCAGACCACGTGCACGCTCAGCAGCTGCCACCCCGGGGGGACCTTCGCCTCGAGGGCCGCCTGATCGTCGGCCTCGATCTGCTCGACGCCGTCGCGGCGGGCGATCGTGGCGGTCGAGGTCAGCAGCTGCGAGCCCTTCGGCATGGCTGCGGGCGCATCGGCGACGACCCAGCCGGCCGGCAGCTGTGCCTCCACGGCGGCGCGAAGGGCGGCGAGCGATTCGCCCTGCACGTCGAAGGTGCGGGTCTCGACGGGACGGATGCGACCGATCAGCATGCGTCCACTCTACGGAGCGAAGACGGGGAGCCCCGGGGGCGCGCGTTCAGTCTCCGGGCTCGAACGTGATGGTCACCGGTGTCGCTCCGCTCGCGCGGTCGAACAGGATGTCGCCGGTGATCTTCGCGGGGCCCTCGGACGGGCCGATCTGGGCGGTGAAGGTGTCGCCTTCGCCCGAACGGTTGAACTCGCCGAGCTGTGCGGTCAGGGGGTCCAGCTGTGCGGCATCCCATCCCAGATCAGGAGCGAGGGCGCGCAGGTAATCCAGTGCGCCCGTCCAATTGCTGGTGATGTCGGGGGTGAACGTGATCGATGCGAGCTCGCCGTCCGCGCTCGTCGCAGTGAGGCCCGAGATGTCGTCGAGCACGTACAGCTCTTCGCCCGCCGCGATCACCGCGCGCACCGGACGACGGAACGTGGCGGTCTTCTCGCCGTCCTGCGGCATCCCGATGTCGGCAGCGGGGAGCGCGCCCTCGCCGACGCGCACCTTGAACAGGCCCGAGACGTTGACGTAATCGAAGCCGGTGTCGGTGAGCATGCTCGAGCCGTCCGAGGCCCGCTGGTCGTCGGACGCGGCGGGCCGGTCCTGCGTCCACCACGAGCCCTGGATCGCGAGGGAGGCGACGACGACCCCGGCGATGATCAGCGCGAGCACCGTGGCGGGAAGCCACGTGAGAAGTGTTCGGGTTCGCGACGAGACGGGCACGTTCCAGGGTAACTCTCCCGTGCCACCGGGGCGGCGGGGCGTCCCGCGGCGGGCAGGGCATGATTGATCGGTGACCTCTCGCCGCCTGCCCGCCTGGATCGGGATCAGCGCGGCCGCCGTCATCGGCATCCTCACGGCCATCCAGGCGCGCATCAACGGCCAGCTCGGCACCCGCCTGGGCGACGGCTTCACGGCCGCCGTCATCTCGTTCGGGTCCGGTCTCATCGTGCTGATCGTGCTGTCGCTCCTGATCCCGCAGGGGCGCCGCGGCTTCGCGGCGCTGGTCGCGGGACTGCGACGGGCCGAGCAGGGCGGGGCTCGCGGCATCCCGTTCTGGATGCTGTGCGGCGGCGTCGCCGGTGCGCTGTCGGTGGCGACGCAGTCGCTCGCGGTGGGCATCATCGGCGTCGCGCTGTTCACGGTGGGCGTCGTGGCCGGGCAGACGGTGAGCGGCCTGCTGCTGGACCGTGCGGGCATCGGACCGGCGGGCGTGGTCGCGGTGACGCCGGCGCGGCTCGCCGGCGGCGGGCTCGCGATGCTGGCCGCCGCGGTGTCGCTCGTGGGCGGCGTGCACGCCCCGCCGGTGCTCATCGTGCTGCCGTTCCTCGTGGGCGCGGGGATCGCGTGGCAGTCGGCCGTCAACGGGCGCCTGCGCCAGCGCGTCGGCACGCCGCTGACCGCGACGCTCGTGAACTTCATCGGCGGCACGCTCGTGCTCGGCGTCGCCGAGATCGTGCACTCACTGACGGTCGCGCCACCGCCGACCGTCTATCCGACCGAACCGTGGCTGTACGTCGGCGGCGTCATCGGCGTGACCTACATCTTCCTCGCGGCCGCGCTCGTGCCCTACACCGGCGTGCTGCTGCTGGGTCTCGGCACCGTCGTCGGGCAGGTCGTCACGTCGGTCGTGATCGACGCGCTGTGGCCGACCGCCGCCGCGCCGGCGCTGTGGCAGTCGCTGCTGATGTCGTCGCTCGCGATCGTGTCGGTCGTGGTCGCCGCCGTGCCGTGGCGCTGGACGCGCCGCGAGCGCTGACAGGCGGGCCCGCGTCGAAGGCCGGGGCTCAGGCTGCGTCGCCGAGCTCGCGCGAGAGCACCTGCGCAGCATCGGTGAGCAGCGGGATGGCGCGCTCGGCGAACGCCTCGTCGACGCGCGACACCGGGCCCGAGACCGAGATGGCCGTCGGGGTCGGGGCGTGGGGCACGGCGACGGCGAAGCAGCGCACGCCGATCTCCTGCTCCTGCTCGTCGATCGAGTAGCCGCGCTCGCGGATGCGGGCAAGCTCGGCCAGCAGCGAGTCGACGTCGCCGATGGCCTTGGGGGTCGCGGTCGGCATGCCGACGCGGGCGACGATGCCGCGCACGACGTCGTCGTCGAGCGTGGCGAGGATCGCCTTGCCCACCCCGGTGGCGTGGGTGTGCGCGTGGCGACCGACCTCGGTGAACATGCGCATGGAGTGCTTCGAAGGCACCTGGCCGACGTAGACGACCATGTCGGAGTCGAGGACCGCCATGTTGGCGGTCTCGCCGAGTGCGTCGACCAGGCGGGCGAGCTGCGGGCGCGCGATCGCGCCCAGCTGCTTGCTCGCGCCCTCGCCCAGGCGGATGAGCCGCGGGCCGAGCGCGTACCGGCGGTTGGGCAGCTGGCGCACGTAGCCCATCCCCACGAGCGTCCGCAGCAGACGGTGGATCGTCGGAAGCGGCAGCTCGGTCGAGGCCGCCAGCTCGCTGAGGGTCACCTCGCCGTCCGCGTCGGTGATCAGCTCGAGCAGCTCGAACACGCGCTCGACGGACTGCACACCTCCGGACGCCTTGTCGGCCATGTCGCCACCTTTCCACTCCGTTGCGGTTTGAGTCCACGATACGGAAGAGGGATGCCGCACCGCACGCGCGACGCGGGGACGAGGCATCCGATTCCCGCGATTGCTTTTCCGCGTGACAGAAACTACTATCCATAATACGGAAACAAGTTCTCGGTCAGTGGAAGTGATCGAGCGAACGAGGAGGATCAATGGCGAACCCCAGCCCCGGCTACTCGATCACGCTGCGCGTGCAGGCTCCCGCAAGCGTCAGCTCCACCGCTGAACTGGCCGCGACCGTCGGCCGCGTGGGCGCCGCCGTCACCGCGCTCGATGTCGTCGAGTCGCGACCCGATGCCCTCATCGTCGACGTCACCTGCAACACCACGAACGCCGACCACGGCGCGCAGGTGCAGGACGCGCTCGCCGCCCTCGACGACGTGTCAGTGCTGCACACGAGCGACCGCACCTTCCTGATGCACCTCGGTGGCAAGCTGGAGATCGTGCCGAAGGTGCCGCTGCGAAACCGCGACGACCTGTCGCGCGCCTACACGCCGGGCGTCGCCCGCGTGTGCCTCGCGATCGCGGAGCGCCCCGAAGACGCCCGCAACCTCACCGTCAAGCGCAACACCATCGCCGTCGTCACCGACGGCTCGGCGGTGCTCGGCCTGGGCAACATCGGCCCGGCCGCCGCGCTGCCGGTCATGGAGGGCAAGGCGGCGCTGTTCAAGCAGTTCGCCGACGTCGACGCCTGGCCGGTCTGCCTCGACACGCAGGACACCGACGAGATCGTCAAGATCGTGAAGGCCATCGCCCCCGTCTACGGCGGCGTCAACCTCGAAGACATCGCCGCGCCGCGCTGCTTCGAAATCGAGGCACGCCTGCGCGAAGAGCTCGACATCCCCGTCTTCCACGACGACCAGCACGGCACCGCGATCGTGACGCTGGCCGCATTGCAGAACGCGCTGCGCGTGGTCGGCAAGCACCTGGCCGACGTGCGCATCGTCGTGTCGGGCGTCGGCGCCGCCGGCTCCGCCATCATCCAGCTGCTCAAAGCCGAAGGGGCGCAGCACATCGTGGCCGCGGGTCGCTCGGGCGTCATCCACGCCGGCGAGCAGTACGACGACGAGCACCGCCGCTGGCTCGCGGCGAACACGAACGCCGAGGGTGTGACCGGCAGCCTCGGCGACGCGCTCGCCGGCGCCGACGTGTTCATCGGCGTCTCTGCCCCCGACGTCATCGGCGAGGCCGAGGTCAAGAGCATGGCCGAGGGCGCCATCGTGTTCGCGATGGCCAACCCCGACCCCGAGATCGACCCCGTGCTGGCTGCACGCCACGCCGCGGTCGTCGCGACCGGGCGCAGCGACTTCGCGAACCAGATCAACAACGTGCTCGCCTTCCCGGGTTTCTTCCGCGGGCTGCTCGACGCGCACGCCGTCGAGATCACACCGGCCATGCTCGTGGCGGCCGCCGACGCGATCGCGAAGCGCGTCTCGGCCGACGAGCTGCACGCCAGCTACATCATCCCGAGCGTGTTCGACCCGCAGGTGGCCGGCGACGTCGCCGCAGCCGTGGCCGCTGCCGCACACGCCGCCGCGCAGGCCGGCGCCCACCTCGCCGAGCGGGACGAGCTCGCTCGCCCCGCCGCCTGATGACCCGCCCCTGAGAGGAGCCCCCCATGTCCATCCACGTCCGTTCCGCAGAGGCGCCCGCGCGCGCCGGCGAGATCCTCACGCCCGAGGCGCTCGAGTTCGTCGAGCAGCTGCACGAGCGGTTCGCCTCCCGCCGTGACGAACTGCTGGCCGCGCGCCGCGTACGCCGAGACGAGGTCGCCCGCACCGGCACGCTCGACTTCCTGGCATCCACCGCCGACATCCGTGCCGGCGACTGGACGGTCGCGGCCGCACCGCCCGCCCTGCAGGACCGCCGCGTCGAGATCACCGGCCCCGCCTCGCCCGCCAAGATGGCGATCAACGCCCTCAACTCGGGCGCCAAGGTGTGGCTGGCCGACCTCGAAGACGCGTCGACGCCGACGTGGTTCAACGTCGTGGACGCGCTGCTGACGCTGCGCGATGCAGCGAACGGGACGCTGGCCTACACCTCGCCCGAGGGCAAGGTGTACGCGCTGCGTGAGGATGTGCCGCTTGCCGTCGTCGTGGCGCGGCCGCGCGGCTGGCACATGGACGAGAAGCACATCGAGGTGAACGGCCGCGACGCCGTGGGTGCGTTGGTCGACTTCGGTCTGCACTTCTTCCACACCGCGCAGCAGCTCGTTCAGAACGGGCAGGGTCCGTACTACTACCTGCCCAAGACCGAGAGTCACCTCGAGGCGCGCCTGTGGAACGACGTGTTCGTCTTCGCGCAGGACGCGCTCGGCATCCCGCAGGGGACGATCCGGGCGACGGTCCTCATCGAGACGATCCCGGCCGCGTTCGAGATGGACGAGATCCTCTACGAGCTGCGCGACCATGCGTCCGGGCTCAACGCCGGTCGCTGGGACTACCTGTTCAGCATCGTGAAGTACTTCCGCGACGCGGGGGAGTCGTTCGTGCTGCCCGACCGCGCCGACGTGTCGATGACGGCGCCGTTCATGCGCGCGTACACCGAGCTGCTCGTGAAGACATGCCACCGTCGCGGCGCCTTCGCGATGGGCGGCATGGCCGCGTTCATCCCGAACCGTCGCGAGCCGGAGGTCACCGCGGCCGCGTTCGAGAAGGTGCAGGCCGACAAGACGCGCGAGGCGAACGACGGCTTCGACGGATCATGGGTCGCCCACCCCGACTTGGTGCCGATCTGCCGGGCCGTGTTCGACGCGGTGCTCGGCGACCGGCCCAATCAGGTCGATCGCCAGCGCCCCGAGGTCGAGGTCACCGGCAGCCAGCTGCTCGATGTCGCCTCGGCGCCGGGCGCGGTCACCGAGACCGGTCTGCGCACCAACCTCTACGTCGCGATCGCGTACATCGCGGTGTGGCTGTCGGGCAACGGTGCGGTCGCGATCCACAACCTGATGGAGGATGCCGCGACCGCCGAGATCTCGCGCTCACAGGTGTGGCAGCAGATCCGCAACGGCGTCGTCCTCGCCGACAGCGGCGAGACGGTGACGCGCGAGCTCGTGCGCCGCATCCTCGACGAGGAGACCGCGCGCCTCGCCGCCGAGGTGGGGACCGACCAGTTCGAGCGCTACTACCGTCCGGCCGCGGACCTCGTCGCCGACATCTGCCTGTCGGAGGAGTACACCGACTTCCTGACGACCCCGGCATACGACCTGGTGGTCGCGCGATGACGCAGCGGCTGCTCGCGTCCGGCGACCTCGCCGAGCTCGACCGGTTCCTCGCGGAGACCGACCGGATGCTGGCAGAGCGGTTCCCCGGCGACGACGGCTCGCGTCAGCCGGTGCACACCGTGTATGTGCCCGCCGACCGGTACACGCCGGCGCTGCCCGCCGAGTGGGGTGCGACGGCGCTGGCCGCCGTCGAGACCCAGGGCGGCATGGCAGCGGTGGTGCGCGAGCTCGGCGTGCCCGACGAGTTCGCGGCCGATGTCGCGAGCCTCGTGGACGCCAAGCTGCGCACCGAGCCGATCGAGGACCTGCGCCTGGACTTCGAGGACGGGTACGGCGACCGCGGCGACGAGGCCGAGGACGCCGATGTGCGCCACGCCGCCGAACTGATCGCGGCCGCGGTGGATGCCGGCACGGCGCCGGCCTACATCGGGATCCGCTTCAAGTGCCTCGAGGCCCCCACCCGGGCCCGCGGCATCCGGTCTCTGGATCTGTTCCTCACGACGCTGCTGAAGGCGGGCGAGCTGCCGGCCGGCCTCGTGCTGACGCTCCCGAAGGTCACGACCGTCGCGCAGGTCGAGGCGATGGCGCACATCTGCCACCGCTTCGAGGAGCACTACCGCCTGAACCCGGGCCGCCTGCGGTTCGAGGTGCAGGTCGAGACGCCGCAGCTCATCCTCGGCCCCGACGGCACGTCGCCGCTGGCCGCGGCGATCCACGCCGCCGAGGGGCGCGTGAGCGGCCTGCACTACGGCACGTACGACTACAGCGCCTCGCTCGGCATCGCCGCCGCGTACCAGTCGATGGAGCACCCGGCCGCCGATCACGCCAAGAACGTCATGCAGGTCGCGGCGGCCCAGACCGGCGTGCGCCTGTCGGACGGCTCCACGAACATCCTGCCGGTCGGCGATGACGACGCGGTGCGCACGGCCTGGCGGCTGAGCGCGCGGCTGACCCGCCGTTCGCTGGAGCGCGGCTACTACCAGGGGTGGGACCTTCACCCCGCGCAGCTGGTGCCGCGGTTCGTGGCGAACACGCTGTTCTACCGCCAGGGATTCGCGGCGGCGGCGACACGCCTGCGCAATTACGTCTACCGCGTCGAGAGCGCCGTCATGGACGAACCGGCGACGGCGCGCGCGCTCGCCGCGTTCGTGCTGCGCGGCATCGCCTGTGGGGCCGTCACCGAGGCGGAGGTCCAGGATGCCGCCGGCATCGACCTCGCGTCCCTCAACGCGCTCGCACATCCGAAGCTGGCAACGACCCTCATCACGACACAGGAGTCCGCATGAGCTACTACACCCCCCAGGGCGGCCTGCCGCCCCAGTCCGATCTGCTGACCGACCGGGCGGTCGTGAAGCTCGCCTACACGTTCATCCCGAAGGGCGTGCTGCGCGACATCGTCACGTCGAGCCTGCCGGGCTTCACCGACACCCGCGCGTGGATCCTCGCGCGTCCGACGCCGAGTTCGGCGACGACGTTCTCGCAGCTGATCGTCGAGATCGCGCCGGGTGGCGGTGCCGCCAGGCCCGAGCCCGAGGCCGGCGTGGAGGGCGTCGTGTTCGTCACGAGCGGCGAGCTGACGCTGAGGCTGGACGACGAGGAGCACGTGCTCGGCCCGGGCGGCTACGCCTTCGTCGCGCCGGGTGCGCAGTGGTCGCTGGCGAACACGGGCGACGAGCTCACGAGCTTCCACTGGATCCGCAAGGCCTACGAGTGGCTCGAGGGCGTGCCGGCGCCGGCGTCGTTCGTCACGCGCGACCAGGACATCGAGCCGGTCGCGATGCCCGACACCGACGGCGTGTGGGCGACCACGCGCTTCTCGGATGCGAGCGACATGGCCCACGACATGCAGGTCAACATCGTGACCTTCCAGCCGGGCGGCTCGATCCCGTTCGCCGAGACGCATGTCATGGAGCACGGCCTGTTCGTGCTGCAGGGCAAGGCCGTCTACCGCCTCAACGACGACTGGGTGGAGTGCGAGGCCGGCGACTACATGCTGCTGCGCGCGTTCTGCCCGCAGGCCTGCTACGCCGGTGGTCCGGAGCCGTTCCGCTACCTCCTGTACAAGGACATGAACCGCCAGATCCGGCTCACCTGATCCGGCGGGGATCGGCCTCGAAGGTCCGGCATCGATAGATGCCGGACCTTCGCTTGTCGCCCCCGGCGCACACGTCGCCGAGATGGGCGAGTCCGATGCGCGGCTTGCGGCGTTTCGTCTCGCTCCGCTCGCTCAACGAGCGGACACGAGGGTTGACGGCATGAACGATGTGTTCTAACCTTTTCATATCGCAGAACTTAGATTCCACGATTCGGAATCTCTCGGAACTGACAAGGAAGTCTCATGAGCGACACGAACCGCTACACGGTGAACTGCTCGATCCTGCTGACGCAGCTGCCGCTGCTCGACCGCCCTGCCGCCGCGCGGGCCGCCGGATTCGACGCCGTCGAGTTCTGGTGGCCGTTCGCCGAGGCCGTGCCGGCAGCGGCCGACGTCGACGCGTTCGTCGCGGCCGTCCAGGACGCCGGCGTGCAGCTCACCGGCCTGAACTTCTTCGCGGGCGACATGCCCGCCGGCGACCGGGGTCTCATCTCGTGGACCGGCCGTGAAGACGAGTTCGCCGCGAACATCGCCGTCGTCGTCGAGATCGGCCGGCGGCTGGGCACGAAGGCGTTCAACGCGCTCTACGGCAACCGCATCGACGGGGTGGACCCGGCGGCGCAGGACGACCTCGCGGTGCGCAACCTCGCCGCCGCGGGTCGTGCCGTGGCCGAGATCGACGGCATCGTGCTGCTGGAGCCGGTCAGCGGCACCCCCGCCTACCCGCTCAAGACCGCCGCCGACGCGCTCGCCGTCATCGAGCGCGTGCGCACCGAGCAGGGCGTCGACAACGTGCGCCTGCTCGCGGACTACTACCACCTGGCCGTCAACGGCGACGACGTGCCCGCGGTCATCGCCGGCCACGCCGCCGAGTTCGGCCACATCCAGATCGCCGACGCCCCGGGCCGTGGCGAGCCAGGCAGCGGCGACCTCCCGCTCGCGCAGTGGATCGCCGACGCGCAGGCGCTCGGCTACCCGGGCGTCATCGGCCTGGAGTACAAGACCGACGCCGCCGACCCGTTCGCCTGGCTCCCCGCCGCCGAGCGCGGCTACGCCGGCGCACGCTGAGCCGCGGCCGCCGGCATCCACTCCTGTCTCGACACGCAAGGACCAGAACAATGAGCAACGTCGCAGTCATCGGTCTCGGGATCATGGGCCTGCCCATGGCCAAGAACCTCGTCGCCGCCGGGTACACGGTCACCGGCTACAACCGCAGCCAGGACCCGATCGAGGCGCTCGTCGCGGCGGGCGGCCGCGGTGCCGCCAGTGTGGCCGACGCCGTCGTGGACGCCGACGTGATCATCACGATGGTGCCCGACTCGCCCGATGTCGCGGGGGTCGTCCGGGGTGCGGACGGCGTGTTCGCGAACGCCCAGCGCGGCGCGCTGTGGATCGACAATTCGTCGATCCGGCCGGACGTGTCCAAGGAGCTCGCCGAGGAGGCCGTCGCTGCCGGGTTCGGCGTCGTGGACGCCCCGGTGTCGGGCGGTGAGCAGGGCGCGATCGATGCTGTGCTGTCGATCATGGTCGGCGGCACGGCCGCGGACTTCGCGAGGGCGGAGCCGGTGCTCAAGGCCATCGGCAAGACCATCGTGCACGTGGGTCCTGCCGGCGCCGGCCAGACCGTCAAGGCCGCCAACCAGCTCATCGTCGCCGTCAACATCCAGGCGCTCGCCGAGGCCGTCGTGTTCCTGGAGGCCTACGGCGTCGACACAGACGCCGCGCTGACCGTCCTCGGCGGGGGACTGGCCGGATCGAAGGTCCTCGACCAGAAGGGTCGGAAGATGCTCGACCGCGACTTCGCGCCCGGCTTCCGCCTCGCCCTCCACAACAAGGATCTGGGCATCGTCACCGCTGCCGCACGCCAGGCCGGCATCACCGTCCCCCTCGGGTCGGCCGTCGCCCAGCTCGTGACCTCGCTGGTCGCGCGCGGCGACGGCGGACTCGACCACTCCGGCCTGTTCAAACTCACCGCCGAGCTGTCCGGCCGCGACTGACGCTTCGACAAGCTCAGCGACCGAAAGAATTGAAGGAGCATCATCATGACTCGCATGCGTGCCGTCGACGCCATCGTGCAGATCCTGATCAAGGAGGGCGCCACCGAGGCGTTCGGACTGCCCGGGGCCGCGATCAACCCCCTCTATTCCGCGATGCGCGCCCACGGCGGCATCCGTCACACCCTCGCCCGCCACGTCGAGGGCGCCTCGCACATGGCCGACGGCTACAGCCGCACGGCCGACGGCCGCATCGGCATCTGCCTGGGCACGTCGGGCCCGGCGGGCACCGACATGATCACCGGCCTGTACGCCGCGATCGCCGACTCCATCCCGATGCTGTGCATCACCGGGCAGGCTCCGGTCGCCAAGCTCGACAAGGAGGACTTCCAGGCCGTCGACATCGCGTCCATCGCGAAGCCGGTCACGAAGTTCGCCAAGACGGTGCTCGAGGCCGGCCAGGTGCCCGGCGTCTTCCAGACGGCGTTCCAGGTGATGCGTCAGGGCCGTCCGGGTCCCGTGCTCATCGACCTGCCGTTCGACGTGCAGATGACCGAGATCGAGTTCGACATCGACACCTACGAACCGCTGCCGATCGCCCAGCCCGCCGCGACCCGCGCGCAGGCCGAGAAGGTGCTCGACCTGCTGACCGCGGCGGAGCACCCGCTCATCATCTCCGGCGGTGGCGTCATCAACGCCGGCGCCTCCGACCGGCTCGTCGAGCTGGCGGAGCTGCTGGGCGTGCCGGTCGTGCCGACGCTCATGGGCTGGGGATCGATCGCCGACGACCACCCGCTGGCGGCCGGCATGGTCGGCATCCAGACTTCGCAGCGCTACGGCAACGCGAGCTTCCTCGAGTCGGACTTCGTGCTGGGTGTCGGCAACCGGTGGGCCAACCGCCACACCGGCGGACTGGACCTGTACCGCAAGGGACGTAGGTTCGTGCACGTCGACATCGAGCCCACGCAGATCGGCCGCGTGTTCGCACCCGACTACAGCGTCGTGTCGGATGCCGGGCTGTTCCTGGACGCGATCCTCGAGGTCGCCCGCGAGCGCCGGGCCGCCGGCATCCTGCCGTCCTATCTCGGCTGGGCCGAGGACTGCCGCATCCGCAAGGCGATGCTGCAGCGCAAGACCAACTTCGACAACGTGCCGATGAAGCCGCACCGCGTCTACCAGGAGATGGTGCTGGCCTTCCCGCGCGAGACGACGTACGTCACGACGATCGGTCTGTCGCAGATCGCCGGTGCGCAGCTGCTGCACGTGTACGGCCCCCGGAAGTGGATCAACGCCGGTCAGGCCGGTCCTCTCGGCTGGACCGGTCCGGCCGCCCTCGGCGTCGTGCGAGGCAAGCCGGGCGAGCCCGTCGTCGCGCTGTCGGGCGACTACGACTTCCAGTTCATGATCGAAGAGCTCGCGGTGGGGGCGCAGCACAAGCTGCCGTATATCCACGTGGTGGTCAACAACAGCTACCTGGGTCTCATCCGTCAGTCGCAGCGCGGGTTCGAGATGGACTTCGAGGTGTCGCTCGCGTTCGACAACATCAACACGCCCTACGACGCCGACAGCGTCGCGCACGGCTACGGCGTCGACCACGTCAAGGTGGCCGAGGGCCTCGGCTGCAAGGCGCTGCGCGTCGAGCGGCCTGAGGACCTGCCTGCGGCGTTCGCCGAGGCCGAGCGGCTCAAGGACGAGTTCCAGGTGCCGGTCGTCGTCGAGGTGATCCTCGAGCGGGTGACCAACATCGCGATGGGCACCGAGCTGGACAACATGGTCGAGTTCGAGGATCTCGCCGAGAAGGGCGAAGACGCCCCCGCGGCGGTCTACGCTCTGGTCGACTGAACCTGTTCCCCGAAAGCCGCTCATGCGCATCGTCATCGCTCCCGACAAGTTCAAGGGCTCCTTGGACGCGGCCGGCGTCGCGCGCGCGGTCGCCGAGGGCATCCGGGCCGTGCGTCCCGAAGCCGCGGTCGACCTCGTGCCCGTCGCCGACGGGGGAGAGGGCACGCTCGACGCGGCACTCGGCGCCGGCTTCGAACGCCGCACCACGGTCGTGACCGGACCCACCGGCGCGCCCGTCGCGGCCGACTGGGGGCTGCGGAGCGACGAGGCGGTCATCGAGATGGCACTTGCGTCGGGCCTGGCCGTCCTCCCCGGCGGTGTGCGCGACGCGCGGGGTGCGACCAGCCGCGGCACGGGCGAGCTCATCGCCGCGGCGCTCGACGCCGGGGCGCGGCGCATCGTGCTCGGCGTCGGCGGAAGCGCCGGCACCGACGGCGGTGCCGGCATGCTGCAGGCCCTGGGCCTGCGGCTCCACGACGGCGCGGGGGCGGTGCTTCCGGGGGGCGGCGCCGCTCTCGCGCGACTTGTGACGATGGATGCCTCGGCCATCGATCCTCGGCTGGCCGAGGCATCCATCACGCTCGCCGGCGACGTCGACAACCCGCTGCTGGGCCCGAACGGCGCTGCCGCGGTGTTCGGACCGCAGAAGGGCGCCACGCCCGCCGATGTCGCCGAGCTCGACGCCGCGCTCGCGCACTACGCGGCGCTCATCGCCGACGCGTTCGGCGTCCACGGAGCGGCCGACGCGCCCGGAGCGGGCGCAGCCGGCGGCGTCGGCTTCGCCGCCGTCGCGGCCCTCGGCGCTGTGCGCCGCAGCGGCATCGACGTCGTGCTCGAATTCACCGGCCTGCGCGAGCGTCTCATCGGCGCCGACCTCGTCGTCACCGGCGAAGGCAGCATCGACGAGCAGTCCCTCGGCGGCAAGACGCCGGTGGGCGTCGCGATCGCGGCGGCCGAGGTCGGCGTTCCGGTCGTCGCGGTCTGCGGACGCACCACCCTCGACGACGACCGTCTGCGCGCGGCCGGTTTCGTCCGTACCTACGCCCTCGCGGCGCGCGAACCCGATCCCGAGGTCAGCATGCGCGACGCCGCGCGGCTGCTGCGCGAGATCGGCGCCGAACTCGCGGCCGATCTTCCGGGCGGCATCGACGCCGCCCGGGCGGAACCCCTCACCGAAAGCACCCCCTCATGAACGAGAACCGGACCCCCGAGTACGACGTCGTCGTACGCGGTGAGCGCATTCTGACGACCGCGGGCTTCGCCCCACGCGAGATCGGCATCCAGGGTGGCGTGATCGTCGCCATCGAGCCGCTCGGTCACGACCTGCAGGGGCGCGAGATCATCACCCTGGCCGAGGACGAGGCGCTGCTGCCCGGCCTCGTCGACTCCCATGTGCACGTCAACGAGCCCGGGCGCACCGAGTGGGAGGGCTTCGCGTCCGCCACCAAGGCCGCGGCCGCGGGCGGCGTCACCACGATCATCGACATGCCGCTGAACAGCATCCCGCCGACCGTCAACGTGGACGCGCTCGAGCTCAAGCGCAGCGTCGCGAAAGATCAGGTGTTCGTCGACGTCGGGTTCTGGGGCGGCGCGATCCCCGGCAACACCGGCGACCTGCGCGCTCTGCACGATGACGGCGTGTTCGGCTTCAAGTGCTTCCTGCTGCACTCGGGCGTCGACGAGTTCCCGCATCTCGACGCCGACGAGATGGAGCGCGACATGGCCGAGCTGGCGAGCTTCGACTCGCTGCTCATCGTGCACGCCGAGGACTCGCGTGCCATCGACCGCGCGCCGTCGGCCGAGGGCGACCATTACGACCGCTTCCTCGCCTCGCGACCCCGCGGCGCCGAGAACATCGCGATCGCCGAGGTCATCGAGCGCGCCCGCTGGACGGGCGCCCGCGCCCACATCCTGCACCTGTCGTCATCCGACGCGCTGCCGATGATCGCCACGGCCAAACGCGACGGCGTGCGTCTGACCGTCGAGACGTGTCCGCACTACCTGACGCTGCTGGCAGAAGAGATCCCCAACGGCGCGACCGCGTTCAAGTGCTGCCCGCCCATCCGCGAGGCCTCCAACCGGGAACTGCTCTGGCAGGGGCTCGTGGACGGCACGATCGACTGCATCGTCAGCGACCACTCGCCGTCGACCCTCGACCTGAAGGACCTCGACAACGGCGACTTCGCCGTCGCGTGGGGCGGCGTCGCATCGCTGCAGCTCGGGCTGTCGCTGGTGTGGTCCGAGGCCCGCACGCGCGGCATCCCGCTCGAGACCGTGGTGGAATGGATGTCGGCGCGTCCGGCGGCCCTCGCCGGACTCACCCGCAAGGGAAGGATCGCGCTCGGGTTCGACGCCGACATGTCGGTGTTCGCCCCCGACAGTGCGTACGTGGTCGACGTGAACAAGCTGCACCACAAGAACCCGCTCACCCCCTACAACGGCAAGGCGCTGTCGGGTGTGGTGCGCGAGACGTTCCTGCGCGGTGAGCGCGTCGACTTCGCCGAGCCGCAGGGGCGCCTGATCCGCCGCGGCGCGGCCTGAGAAACACCCCGCCGGTCGCACGACCGCGCCCCCAGATGTCGGAAGAAGAGTGAGATGTCCGCAGACCCGTACGGCAGTGGCCCCGAAGTCCTCGATCCCGAGGACGACCTGCGCGCCCTGGTGACCACGCGCACCGCGCGTCACCGTCCCGTCGACCCGTCGATCGCCCGGTCGTGGCTGCTCGTCCCCGGCACGCGGGCCGACACGTTCGACGACATGGCGGCCTCGCGCGCCGACGCGGTCGTGCTCGACATCGAAGACGCGGTCGATCCCAGCAACAAGCCGCAGGCGCGCCAGGACGTCGTGGACTGGCTGCGCGCCGGCGGGCGCGCCTGGGTGCGTGTGAACGACGCGGCCAGCCCGTTCTGGGCGGACGACCTGGCCGCGCTGGCCGGCATCCCGTCGCTCCTGGGCATCATGCTCGCCAAGACCGAGTCGCCCGCGCAGGTGACGAGCTCGGTCGACCGCCTCGGAGGAGATGTGCCCATCGTGGCGCTCATCGAGTCGGCGATCGGCATGGAGGACGCTGCCCACATCGCCCGCGCCCGCGGCGCATTCCGTCTCGCGTTCGGCAGTGGCGACTTCCGCCGCGACACCGGCATGAGCGCCGACGCCGAGGCCATGGCCTACCCGCGTGCCCGCCTGGTGGTCGCCAGCCGCGTCGGCAACCTGCCCGGCCCGATCGACGGACCCACCGTGGGCAACAGCATGCCGACGCTGCGCGAGCAGTCGGGGATCACGGTGTCGATGGGCATGACCGGCAAGCTCTGTCTCTCGGCTGAGCAGGCGCCTGTCATCAACGAGGTCATCTGCCCGACGCCCAGCGAGGTGCTCTGGGCGCTCGACTTCCTCGCCGACTTCGAGAGCCGCGGCCGCGTCGTCCGTGACGGCAGCGACCTTCCCCGCCTCGGCCGAGCGCAGAAGATCGAGAAGCTGGCGATCTCGTTCGGCGTGCACCCCACTTCGTGACCTCACACACCGTTTGAAGGGAAGACCGATGGCTGACAGCATCCACCTCTCCGCGGGCGACGCCCACCCGGGCTTCGCACTGCCCGACGCCACGGGGGCCGTCGTGCGACCTGAGGACTTCGCGGGCCGCCGGCTCGTCGTGTACTTCTACCCGGCCGCCTTCACCCCGGGCTGCACCACCGAGGCGTGCGACTTCCGCGACAACCTCGCGTCGCTGCAAGCCGCGGGCGTGGCCGTCGTGGGTATCTCGCCCGATACCGTGGCGCGCCTGGCCGAATGGGCCGAGGCCGAGCAGCTGTCGTTCCCGCTGCTCTCGGATGAGGATCACGCCGTCGCTTCGGCCTGGGGTGCGTGGGGCGCGAAGGTCGTGAACGGCCAGGAGCGGATCGGGCTCATCCGCTCGACGTTCGTGCTCGGCCCCGACGGCAGGGTCGAGTCCGCCGAGTACGGTGTGGACCCGAACGGGCACGTCGCGCGCCTGCGCGAGCAGCTCGCCGCCTGACGCCGCGGTGCGTCGCGTTGCGTGACGTTGGTCGTCGCTGCGGTGCGACGAATTGCGCGACGTGGGTCGTCGCTGCGATGCGGCCCTCTGCGTGACGGTGGTCGTTGTCTGGCGGTGGTCGTTGTCTGACGGTGGTCGTTGTCTGACGGTGGTCGTTGTCTGACGGTGGTCGTTGCCTGACGGTGGTCGTCGCTGCGGTGCGGCTCTCTGCGTGACCTGCCAGGATGCGAGGCATGGATATCGCTGACCTGCAGAGCGAGGTGGAGTCCGTGTCGGCGCTGTATGCCCAGCGCCACGACATCACCCGCACGGACGACTGGTTGCTGCTCAAGCTGGGCGAAGAAGTCGGCGAGCTTACGCAGGCGTACCTCGCCCGGTCCGGCCGGGCGCGCGACAAGGGGCGTTCGGGCACGCAGCTGGACGACGACTTCGGTGCCGAGCTCGCGGATGTCCTCGCCCACGTGCTGCTGATCGCGCAGCGGTTCGGTGTCGACCTGCAGGCGGAGGTCGATCGCAAGTGGCTCGTGTTCTCGCCGGAGAAGGCGGGCATCCCGTCGCCGAGCGCGACGGACGTGCGCGGGTGACGGTCGCGCTCGCTGCCCGACGGGATCAGGCGGCCGTGCGGCGGATCCTCGAGTCGCTGCCCGAGTGGTTCGGCGATCCGGATGCGGTCGACAACTACGCGAGGGATGCCGCCGACGAAGGCTTCGAGAGCATCCTTGCCCTTTCCGGTGATCAGGTGGTGGGCGTGGCGCTCGTTCGCCGGCACTTCGAGGAGTCGGCCGAGCTGCATCTGCTCGCGGTGCACGCGTCCGCGCGTGCCGGCGGCATCGGACGTCGATTGGTCGAGGATGCCGCACGCCGTGTCGCCTCGGCCGGCAGGCGCATGCTGACCGTGCACACGGTGGGGCCGTCGTACGAGCACGCGCCGTATGCGCAGACGCGTGCCTTCTATCGTGCGGTCGGGTTCATCGCTCTTGAGGAACATGACGGCTTGGACTGGCCGGGGCCGACGTTGATCCTCGCGATGCCTCTCTGATACGTCTGACACGGATCTGATACGTCTGACACGGATCTGATACGTCTGACACGGATCGATGGCGGCGCGATCGACACCGAACGTCGGCGGTTCGCCGATTTTGCGCAGCAGCCGAACGACCATCAGGTCTTCGGGGCTGGTCGGCGGGTTCGTCGGCGCGCCCATCAGGCGGCGGGGTGGAATCGTCGGGGTGGGGGTTGGAGGTTGCCGATGGCGTAGCGGCGGGTGAGTCGGGTGGTGAGGGTGAGGGGGGGTTGGTCGGGGATGTGGAGGATGAAGTCTTCTTTGCCTTCGCGGGTGATGCGCCAGTGGGGGTGGTGGAG
>Ga0160446_100235_pt1 | contig 35327 bp, 17 predicted proteins | sample HID1973I_E1MG_FD_108200 | JGI IMG/M metagenome (GOLD analysis project Ga0160446, IMG submission 108200) | Enriched mosquito-associated microbial communities from UW Madison campus, WI, USA - HID1973I_E1 MG | ecosystem: Host-associated > Arthropoda: Insects > Digestive system > Unclassified ...
ATCGTGAATGCAAATGTTAAAGGCCCGTTTGTTGATTCCTGAACAATGCCAAGCGACCTTGCCTGCTCAAAGGTTGCAGCCACCGAACCGAAAAATTTAGGATAGGTTGAACCATAAATAGGCGATAAATTATCGTAGTTTTCCTTGGTAAAATAAAACGAGCCGATATCGTCTAGTGCTTTTGCATGATATTTTGCCAGAATTACCTGATAATCGTAAAGAAATTGAGGAATAATCGGGCTTTCATGACTTTTCGGGGTTGGCTCAAAATAATAGGTGGCGTTTGTTCCTTGCTCATGAAAATCTATTTGCACATTTGGGTACCATTTATGAAAAAACGTTAACCTGTTTCGGCTTTCTACCTGAACCAGATTTAACCAATCGCGGTTTAAATCAGTAAAATAATGATTTGTTCGGCCGCCAGGCCACCCTTCCTGATGTTCTTTATCTGCCGGGTCGCCAACTGGTGGAAAGGAATGATAGGCATTCAGCCAGTTTGCAGCCCTATCTCTTCCATCAGGATTTAGTGATGGATCGATAAATATCACCGATTCAGAAAGCCATTTTTGGGTTTCCGCATTGTTACTAGCCGTAAGATAATAGCCTGCTAATAAGCTGGTTTCTGTACTCGATGTTTCATTACCATGCACCCCATAACCCAAATTGATAGTTATTGGCGATTTTGTTCCAAGCGCTGGTTTCGAAGGGTCTATTTGTGAAAGATGCTCCTGCCTTATTTGCTCGATCTTTTGATAATTTGATGGCGCCGTAATGGTTACAATAATCTGTTCGCGTTGCTCATAAGTTTTACCAAGGCTTTCTACATGGACACGGTCGGAAACCTTTTCCAGCTGGCGGAAATAAGCTACAACCTGATCATGCCTGGTTAAATAACTTCCGATAGGATAACCTAAAAATGCTTCAGGTGTTGGGATTTTTGTATCGAGGCTTGTTGCTTTTGGAAAGAAATAACTGTTTTGAGCATCCGCTTGCTGAAACAGCGCAACACTTAATGCCAAAACCACTTTTACAGATGTTAAGAATGTTTTCATTTTTTATATTTAGTTAATAGCCAGGGTTTTGTGTTACATCAGGATCGGATTGCACATCCGAATACGGAATAGGAAAAAGCCAGAAATTTTTATTTGTGATTCCCAGTACCGCACCAGCCCGCTCGGTTCTTACCAAATCAAACCATCGGTGCGCTTCAAAAGCAAATTCAACTGCATTTTCATCCTCAATTGCCTGTATTAATGCTGCCTGCGTATTAGCCGTTGTGGCACCAACATCAGCCCGCGTACGTATGGCATTCAAATCTGAAGCTGCCTCGGATAACTTGTTTTGCTGTGCCCGGGCTTCGGCTCTAATCAAGTAAAGTTCAGCAATGCGAATGAGGTAAGACGGATCGGTACTGGTGGCGGTTGTATTGTACAGCACACCGTAAACAGCATTCCCGCTGCCCGCAATTAAGGTATTTCTGGAACCACCAATAGTCGGGTTATTCAATTTGGCCACTAATCCATCAGCAGGTTTAAGCGTAAACTGACCACCTGCCGAACTTGGATACCAAAGATTCCAGTAACTGTTCCTATCATTAACAGAATAGGCAAGTTCTAAAACTGATTCGGCGGTTTGAAAAGGTGCCGTGAAGAATGATTTATAAGGCTTTACAAGTGAATATTTTGTATTGCTGATAACCTGTGTTGCATAAGTTTCGGCTTCAGCCCATTGTTTGCGGTATAGATGAAGTCTGGCCCTAAGCGCTCGTGCTGCACTTTTTTGCGCACGATTGCGGGTCGTTGCATCTTCTGGAAGCAGTTGTTCTGCCAGGATTAAATCCGCAAGCACCTGATCGTAAGTTTGCGCTAAAGTGCTTCTTTGAATGCCTTTCAAAACACTTAAATCTGTTGTTGGCTTCAGTTGGAGCTGCACACCACCCCAACCCCGGGCCAAATCGAAGTAAGATAATGCCCTGATGAAATAAGCTTCCCCCAGGATTTTATTTTTTTCAACAGCAGTTAGCAATGGATCATTAACTAAAGGAACGTAGGCAATTACGCTGTTAGCCGAATTTATCGTTCGGTAAATTCCCTGATAGGCCGAAACGGTAATTACATTATCCGTAGGTATGGCATTCTGGTCGAGTTGCAAATATTCGCTCAACGTACCATTAAAAATAACATTATCGGTTGTGATGGTTCCTAGTGTTGGGTAGCTCGATGCATAATAACCTTGTAACCGATCGTACGTACCAATAATTGCAGCCCTAGCGGTACTCGCATCCGTAATCGAACTCTCGGTGGGAAGGGCGTTATTGGGCACTTCTTCGAGGTATTTCTTGCAGGATGCTAATAGTACAATAGCAGCAAGGAAAATCGCATGCTTAAAATATGATGTTTTCATTTTCTTAAAGTTTTTGTTAAAATGTTATGCTCGCACCAATTTGAAAAGTTCTTGGTTGTGGTACTGTTGCCCAATCGTAGCCAACAGTATTCTGGTTATTCGATTGCGAACTTACTTCCGGATCGAGTCCGCCATAATTTGTAAACGTTAATAAATTGGTGCCTTGAGCATAAATCCTCAGTTTACTTACACCAATTTTACTCAAAACATCTTTCGGAAGCGTGTAACCAAAAGTTAGGGTTTTAAGCCTGATAAATGACCCGTCTTCAAGGTAGCGGGAAGATAGACTCGCAACGTTGCCGCCATAGTTATTGGCTGCTCCACCATTTTGAGTTGGATTTGCACTATACGTTGTTAACCTCGGAATATCTGTAATGTCGCCAGGTTTTTGCCACCTTTCCAGCTGCCGAGGGAGAAAGCCAATATTCGCCTGAGTACCTCCATGAACCATAAAGAAATCATTCATGTTCATGATTTTATTTCCCTGCTGGAAATAAAAGAAAAAGCTTAAATCAAATCCTTTAAAAGTAAAGTTGTTCGTTAACCCTCCTGTATATTTTGGAAGCGCATTTCCAACAATCTGCCTATCTGCTGATGTAATTAATCCATCACCATTCACATCCTCATAAACTGCGTTCCCTGTTTGAGAATCGACATAAAGTTGTTTGTATAACTGAAATGAATTGGTTGAATAACCCTGTCGTAATATCGAAATATTTCTTCCGGACGCACCCAGACTAATATCCGAAGCTAACTTTTCTATTTTGTTATTGTTAAATGAGATGTTGAAATTGGTTGTCCACTGAAAAGCATCCGTTTCAATATTTGTAGAATTTATGCCCAGCTCGAAACCTTTATTTCTGACCGCACCATAATTTTGAAGATAAGATGCAAAGCCAGAACGATACGGAACCGGAACGTTTAGCAATAAATCGTAAGTATATTTGTTGTAGTAATCAGCAATGATGCTCAGTCTGTTTTTGAAAATACCGAATTCGGCACCAACATTAAACTGTCTTGTCGTTTCCCAGGTTAAATCAGGATTTGCCAGTTGCGTAGGTGCCGTACCTGGCTGCTCAAGGTAATTTGCTCCCGAAGACCATAAGCCTTGTGCTGCATATGCACCAATTCCATTCTGGTTTCCTGATAAACCTAAGCTTGCCCGGATTTTTAACTCATCGAAAAAGTTTAGGTTTTTGATAAATTCTTCCTGACTTAAGCGCCAGGCCACACCTCCCGAAGGAAAATAACCCCAGCGATTGTTTGTACCAAACTTCGATGAAGCATCAGCACGGATGCTGCCATCAATTGTATATTTACCATCGAAGGTATAACTCATCTTACTAAAAAATGATACCAGTTTCGACTCTGCCCTCGATGCCGAACCTGAACGCGTTGCCGCTACAGAAACAGACCTTAAACTATTCGCCGCAAACCCGGTTCCGCTTGCACTTGTACTTTCATTTAATACAGTGTTTACGGTATTTCCTACAAGGGCATTGATGTTGTGTTTTTTATCTGTGCCGAATGATTTCACATAACTTAAAACCTGCTCGTTAGTTAAAACCAGATTTTTATTTTCGATAGATGATGCAGAACCATTAGTTGCAATGCCTGCGCTAATAAGTGTGTTCGAGTAACTGTTATCGTATTCGCTGCTGTTATCGATGCTCCAGCTACTCCTAAGTTTTAGTCCTGGCAGAAAAGTATATTCTCCAAAAATATTGCCTATTGTTCGCCAACCTCCGGCTTTATTGTCCAGGTTTTCGATTAACGCCAGATGGTTATCAAAGCTTCCATAACGGGCATAAGTGCCATCGGCATTGTAAATTGGAAGATAAGAGCGTGGAAAAAGTGCCGAATTGATTACACCTGTGGGATTATTGTCACTCCCACTCAAATTTCTATCAGAACGGGTAAAATTAATACTGGTTCCGACTTTTAGTTTGTCGGTTAGGTAGGTATCATAATTCAATCTCGCAGAATAACGTTTGTAATCAGATGGTTTTACAATAGATTCTTGCCCCAAGTAACCCAAACCGATATAATAAGTGCTTTTATCCGTACCGCCCTGTGTAGAAATTTCATAATTGGATGTCCGTGCGGTTCTAAACAAACCACTTATACGATCGTAAGTAGGCTGGCTCCCCGCGTTTGGAAATGGCAACACAACTGTAGCTGGATTTAAACCATTATCAATAGCTGTGTTTACTCGCGATTCGTTTGTAAGTAAAGCAACCTCCGGACCTGATGCCACATTAAATTTATTTATGGCGGTAGACCAACCCTGAAAAGTATTAAAATTAATGTTGGCCTTGGTATTTCGTTTACCCCGCTTAGTGGTTACAATGATAACGCCATTTGCACCGAGTGAACCATAAATTGCTGTCGCATTGGCATCTTTCAATATCTGAATGTCTTCAATATCCGAAGGATTTAAATCGGCTATAGGGTTGGAAGCCTGTTGATTACCTAAGCCTGCTGAGATAGGATCGGCATTGCTCACAAAAACACCATCAATAATATAAAGCGGATCTACAGACGCGTTAATTGAATTATTGCCGCGAACCCGAAAAGTAATTCCACCACCCGGAACACCTGAATTAGAGGTTACCTGAACACCCGTGGTTTTTCCTTGCAGTAACTGGTTAAAACCACCAGACGGCTGATTTTGAACAACAGAACCGCTTACGCTGCTGATAGAACCTGCAATGTATTTTCTTTCCTGTGTACTGTAGCCGGTTACAACTACATCATTCAGCTGACTTTGAATTTCTTGTAAACGTATTGTAACCGGACTACCATCAACGATTTGAGTTTTTTGTTCAAAACCTATAAAACTAACAACTAGTGTGTAAGGGAATTTCTGGCCGGTTATGAAACTAAAACGGCCATCATTATCTGTTGATACACTATGCGTTGTTCCTTTTATTTTAACGACTGCGCCAGGTAATGGCTGGTTGGTAGTAGCATCAACCACTGTTCCATTTAACCGTGATTGAATAGTGGGTGTTACTTGTGCGCCAGCTAATGCAAACCAAAAGACGCATAAAAATAAGTAAAACCCTTTTCTGTAGAGATTTTTCATTTTTTATTATTTAGAATTGTTTGGACATACCTTTCCCATTAGCCGGTTAGGCGATTAATAGAAAAGGAAAAGAGAATATTAAACAGGCAGCTGAAACGCTGCGCAATTAAAATTTAGCGCCGAAGCCTAACACATGGAACAGTAAGGCATGGAGTATGTAAAACACGTCTTAGCGTTTTGTACGGAAGCTATTCCTGTAGTTTGAACCCGGTAAGTTGAATGTAAAAGTTGTTTCATGATTAATTGTATATAAAATCTATAGATTTAGTAGTACAAATAAAAACAATAAATAGTTAAAATCCAATTTTTATTCTGAAAGCCGGTCGCTAAATCCCCTTTAAACGAAATAATATTTCGAAACAATAAATATTATTTAGGATATTGAAGAAAGAGTTCTCAGCAAACAGAATTAATACAACAAAAAATTTGAAAAAAAAATATTTGGGCAGCAGGCAAAATGTAATCGAAATTAATTGATTTAAAAAAACCAGGTACTTAAAGTTGATTTTATGCATTATTTTCGCAGCATAATTAAATTTATGTTTGTAAGTAAAGCAAAACCAACAGATGTTGAAGCCTTAAACCTGTTGATTAATTCGGCCTATCGGGGAGCGTCTTCCAGGCAAGGCTGGACGACGGAGGAAGGTATTTTGGGTGGCATTAGAATAGATGAAACAACCCTGAGAACATATTTTGAACACGAAAAGATTACTATTTTAAAATACACCGAAAATGATGGCTTTATTTCGGGAACAGTATATTTAGAAGTAAGAACAGCTGAACTTTATTTAGGAATGTTTGCGGTTTCACCGAATTTTCAGGGCAAAGGAATAGGAAAAGCTTTGCTGGTGGAGGCTGAAAAATTCGCCTTGGCTAATAATTGCGACAGTATAGTTATTAGTGTAATAAGCAGTAGAATAGAGCTTATGAAATGGTACAAAAAATTGGGTTACGTTGCCGATGGAAAATCAATTGCCTTTGAGGAAATTAAAGATCGCTTCGGAGAACCGAAAGTTTCAGACATCAGACTAATTGGTATGAAAAAAAACCTTCTTGTTTAAAAAATGTTCATCAGGCAAACCATTCATTTAGTTTAAAATTGGTTGTAAATAAGTTGTTAAGTATTGAAGCCAACTTCGTATTCGAAACCATCACCATCATTAAAAAAGTATTTACGATTTCAAAGTAACAATACATCAACCTATCCCAATCTCCATAACGAATGACAGATTTTTCCTAATTTAGCCTGCAATGATAGAAGAAGTCCTACAAGAGAAAGAAATTAGTAACCTAAGGCAATCGCTTTCTAATGCCAGTAAATTAACTTTTGAACATTTTACTACCCTGAAGAAACTATACCACAAGTTAGAGTTGAACGAAGTACAACGTAATGAATGGCAATATAAAAACCAGCTCGAAATACTCCAAAAAAATTATTTAGCAAGTAAGCAAAGCAATGAAGAAAAAACAGACTTCTTAAAAATTCAATATAAACAAATTGATAACCGAATCATTTCTGCTGAGCAAAAGCTAACCCATGGAATACCTGAAGATCTTGAGTTGATGGAGAAATTAATTGCAGAGCAGGAATCTATAGTGGCAGACCAGGAAAAACTGAATGCTGCTGAAAAAGAGCTTAGTGAAAGCATTCGTGAAAATGATATTGAATATGGCAGAGAAATTCAAAAACTTGAGCAATTACGGAATAACAGGCTTCCGAAGGCAGATGGTTTTATTGCCTACCAGCAGGAAATTGAAATAAAAGAAAAAGCAATTGAGATGCAAAGTAAGATAATTAGTATTGTGGCTGTTCTTTTGCTGCCTTTGCTAATTGATATCACCATGAGTGGCTTTATAAAAACTGCTACCAGGTCCAATCACAGTATTTTCGGGCATTATATTTTTCTCATAGCATTACTCCTCAGTCTGTTTTTTCTAGCCGAGCCTATCCGCAATAGAATAGCCGCGTATTTGAGTAAACCTTATATTCTGGGTTCATTAGGCAGATTGTCGACACTGCTTGCAGAAATTAACAGACGTTAAACATAAAAGCGGTATGATTGAAGAAATGAAAAGCATTTTTATCGCCGGTTTTTCGACTGTATTAAGGATTTTATTCGTCGTTGAAAAAAAAACGAATTACTGTTTTACGATTGTAAATTCGGTTCTCCTGTTTAACTGGTGTTCAGCATCTGTACAACTTATATCATTAGCGCATTTGTTCAGGAGTTTACTTTCTCCATAGCCTTTAGCAGTTATTCTATTTCTGTTAATGCCTTTAGAAATAATATATTGCACAGCAGATTCGGCTCTTTTCTGGGATAAAGCCTGATTGTAGGCTTCACCACCTCTGCTATCGGTATGCGAACCGAGCTCTATCCATATTGTTGGATTCTCTTTCAATACCAATACTAATTTATCAAGCGCCATAGCGGCATCATCCCGAATAGTCCATTTATCAAAATCGTAATAAATATTTTCGAGTTTAATGGCTTTATTAAGCTCAACCGGCTCTATAAATAAATCTTTTCTTATGGTTTCGGACGCATTTAAACCCTTTGTAGATAAATGAATTACCTGAGACCTGTAACCGGTTTTTTCGCCACTTAAATTAAAATCAGATTCTTTATCAAGTTTAAAATTAAAAGAACCGTTTTCATCTGTTTCAACTTTTAAAAAGTCTCCGTTAATCTTGGTCAAACTAACCAGAGCGCCGGAAACTGGCTCATTTGTTTTTTTGTTATAAACTTTTCCGGTTAGTGTTATGGCATAAATATTTGTGCCAGCTACTTTGTAAATATCGTCGCTACCTACACCGCCAAATCTATTTGATGACAGATAGCCCGTACCATCTTCAGAATTTATATTGAAGGCAAAGTCATCCTGAGGCGAATTAATTGGATAACCAAGATTGACAATCTGCTTACTATCAGCCATATTTTTCGGAAGCTTGTAAATATCAAGTCCGCCCATTCCAATTCTAAAATCACTCGAAAAGTACAGATTCTGGGCGCCATCCAAATACGGTGTGCGCTCATTTCCCTGCGTATTTACAGCCTTTACATTTATTGGATTTGCCCATTTACCGTTACTTTCTTTATCTACATAATAAATATCTGTTCCACCCATACCACCAGGCATGTTAGAAACAAAGTACAGGCGACTACCATCGGGCGTAATAAATGGATCGCCCACAGAATATTCCTTAGCTTTATTGTAATCGAAAGATATTGGTGTACTCCAAACCCCCATCCCATCTTTTGAACTGCTGTAAATTTCGATGTTGATGGTACTTAGTTTTCCGCTGATTCTATCAGGAATTCTGGTTAATGTAAAGTACATTAAATTTCCATCGGCAGTAAAACTTGCCGGCCCAATGTGGTAATCCATATTGGTTTTTAGCGGGAATAATTGCACGCTATCGTTTCCACGCTGCCAGTATAGTTTCAGATAAGCATTGCCTGTCCACCCATAAATGTTTTTATCAGGCAACCTGTTTCCATCAAATTTTAAGAAAGGTTTTTTTCTATCAGTGTTGATATTCTTATTCTCCCTGTCGGAGGTGAACACAATGCCGTTTTGATAGGAAAAACTTCCCCAGTCTGACTGCGTACTATTCAGTAAATCCTGATTGTTGATGGAAATTTGCTTGGGGTTTTTCATCCAGATTAGCGCCGAATCGCAAGAGGCCAGTAAATTACTTTTTAGGGCCTCATCTATATTTTTCTCTTTTTCAAAATAGGCGGCATATTGTGATTTTGCTTCAGAGAATTTAGCGTTCTGCTGAAGCATTTTTGCATAATTTAAAACATTTTCATTTTTACTTTCGGGCATTCTTATAGCCGTAGCATACCAACTTTCGGCCTGAACATAATTACCAAGCATTTTATTAGCTGCTGCTAAACGTTCTGCAGCATGCAAGGTATTTTTCTTTTTGTAAGCCTGCTCATATAAATTAATAGCTTTATTGTAGTTAAATAATTCATATTGCTGATCAGCTTCCTTAATTACATACTGTGCATTCGCGAATTGCGTTATCGAAATAAACACAAAACTTAATATAAGGAACTGTAAAGATTTTTTCATTTTCTCGTACATGCTAAAAATACCTTGGCGTTAACATTCTTGTGTTTTTCCTATTGAAAAAATATCCAATAGAAATTTCGTGGGTACCACTACTGTAACCCTGCAATGGACCAATAGAAAAATCGTAGGCATAGCCAATACGCAGCGTTGGCGAGGGAAAAACCTGTATGGCGGCCACCGCCGAATTTACGGGTGTAAGGTCTTTTTGCAAATAGGATTTGTCGTAAAGTTTTATACCCGTACGGTAAGAACCACCAACCCAGAATTTTTCTGCCAGAATAAAAAATGCGTTCAGATCTAAACTTGTTGGTCCGCCACGGTCGTCTTTCAATAAAACAGAAGGTTTAAGCAAAACATCGGTCGATAATGGAATCAATGTTCCTGCAGTTAAATAATAATGAGGTTTTGGCTGAGGAATAAAAGCATATCTGTCTATATCTATGTATTGTGACACCAAATTATCGACACTAAAGCCGGCATAAAAGCGATTATCTGAATAATAAACCCCTGCTCTGGCATCAGGCACAACTGTACTTTGTAAGCCAACCGGTTGAAAAGGTTCAGGATCATTAGGGTTTAATAAAGCGCCATCAATACCGAGTTGTACTGCTCCGGCGCTGATTCCGAATGCCAGTCTCGATGAGCCATCGGCATTCATTCTGATGCGGTATGCATAACTGGCATAAGCCGAAAGATTACGCTGTGCACCAAGTTTATCACTAGAAACCTGAAATGCTAATCCTACATTGCCATCATTGGCGATGGCATCAACAGCGAGCGACATCGTTTTTGGAGCACCTTCAATACCCGTCCATTGACTGCGGTAAAAAGCATGCAAATTTAACTGCTCGCGGTAACCTGCGTAAGCAGGATTAATGTAAATTCCATTAAACATATATTGACTAAATTGCGCATCCTGCTGTGCTGAAACAGGTTTTACAAGCAAGAAAATCAATCCTGATATCAAAAATATTAGTTTCTTCATCGTAAATCTTTTTGCGTAAAGTGGAGCCCGCTAAAACTCCACTTAAAACTATTTTTTAAAGGCCCTGATTAAAGTTACATAGCCTTTAAGTACTTCATATTGATTACTTCCTGCCCTTTTTACCCTCAACAGGTAATAATATGTGCCCTCATTTAAGCCTTCACCACTCCAGGTATTTTGATAGCCTTTTTGCTTGAATACTTCATTACCCCATCTGTTTACAATTGTTAGCTCATTATCCTGGTATTGATTCAGTCCTCTGATTTCGAAAACGTCGTTAACACCATCGCCATTTGGCGTAAATAAGTTAGGTACTTTAACATCAAAGAAATTCGAGTTAAGGTTTGCGGTTGCAACATTGGTGTAATAGCCAAAAGCATCTTTAACCCGATATTGGAATGAATCGGCACCTGTAAAACCAGGATTAGGTGTGTAAGTTATCGTCACGTCTGGATTCACTTTAACCGTACCATGTTGCGGCTGCAATACAATTTCCACCGTCAGCTGATCCAACGTAGAGTTGCCAGGATCATCATTCGCAAGAACATTGATAATTACAGGGCTGTTTGCTTTTGTTTCGGCCCGATCATCAAACGCTACCGGCGATTTAGGGAAGCTGGTTACCGTTGGGGTATTATTTCCATCAGCAGTTCCGGAGACATCACTTACAGTTGCATTTGCCGGTGTTGTTGCTTTTATCGTAGCTGTGTTGCTTACGCTTCCTAAATCTTTATCGGCCTGGGTTAAAGTATAAACTTCGGTATTTACCACCGAACCGCCCGGGGCCAAACCACCCGATACCTTTAACGCCTTGTTCGTTATACCAAGTTTAGCATCTGTTAAACTGATGTTATTCAGACTAACGTTACCATTATTTTTTATATTAAATGTGTAAGTGATTTTATTACCAACAAAAGCAGCGGTTTTTACCATTACAATTGAACCGTTTAAAGGGATTGTAGTAATTGTTGGCAAATCATTATTCTCGGCTGTTCCCGAAATATCCGAAACGGTATTATTTGCAGGCGTTTGCGCACTCACGCTTGCCGTATTTGTAATCGTGCCAGCATCCTTGTCTAACTGACTTAAAGTATAAATAACGCTTTCTGTAACGGTTGCACCTGGCGCAAGTTGTGCTGCAATTACCTTGTTAACACCAAGCTTGGCATCAACCAAATTAATTGCATTAAGGCTAACATTTCCAGCGTTTTTAACTGTAAAGTTGTAGGTGATAGCATTTCCATTAGCGGTAACAGTTCCTGTTTTAACCAATGTTATGGTTGAAGCTGGATTTATAATTGTTATCGTTGCATCATCCGGCGCTGGTGTTGCAGGGTTATCAGATTTAGGTTTAGTAACCACAGTTCCATCTGTTGTGTTGGCGGTCGCACTCGCCTGATTTGAGAACGAGCCTGAATTAACTTCTGTCTGAGAAACGGTGTGGGTTGCGGTAACTGTTGCCGAAGCACCTGGTGATAATGTCGAGATAATGGAAGGTGAAATTGAACCTGCATCAGCACCCGCATCACTCACAACCAAATTACTGAGTACAACATTTCCATTATTTGTTAAGATAATATTGTATCTAATTATATCGCCAACTTTGCTTACGGTATTCATTGCCGCTTTAGTTAAAGTAAACGATGGAGCAGAAACAAGCGTTACCGTTACATTCACATTTATTGTGGTAACTCCACCCTTTCCATCGCTAATGGTAACGGAGAACGTATCTGAACCAACAAAATCTTTAGCTGGCGTGTAAGTATAACTTCCATCAGCATTAACAACTACAATACCATTTACAGGTGGGTTTGCCAGGCTAAATGTTAGAGGATCTCCGTCTGCATCGTTTGCTGTTAATTTACCTGATGTTGCTATATTTTCTTTTGTGGTAACAGATACCGGTCCAGCAACAGGATTATCGTTAACCGCAGTTACCGTAACTAAAATTGTGACCTCAGTTACACCACCTTTTCCATCACTTACATTAACTTTAAAACTATCGCTACCATTAAAGTTTGCATTTGGTGTGTAGGTGAATGTGCCGTCAGGATTAACAATAACTGTTCCGTTGCCAGCTGGTGCGCTTATTGCAAAATTCAGCACATCGCCATCAACATCTGTTGCAGTAATTGCTCCGCTGACCGGTGTGTCTTCCGGGGTAATAACAGCAGGTGCTGTTGCTACAGGGTTATCATTTACCGGGGTAACCGAAACTGCTACGGTGAGTGTAGCTGTTCCGCCTTTTCCATCGCTTACTGTAACCGTAAAACCATCCTGACCATTGAAATTTGCTTTTGGGGTGTACGTATAGGTTCCATCAGGATTCAATACCAATGTGCCATTTGCCGGAGGTGAAGTTAGAGTTATGGTTAATGAATCGCCATCGGCATCGCTGAAAGTGATTGAACCATTAACTGCTGTATCCTCTGGTGTTGTTATCGCCGGAGCAGAAATTAGAGGATTATCATTAACCGGAGTAACGGTAACAGGTACTATTAAGGTAATAGAGCCTCCATTGGTATCGCTGAGACGAACCGTAAAACTATCATTACCACTAAAGTTAGCGTTAGGTGTATAGGTAAATGTACCATCTACATTCACTACTACAGTTCCGTTTGCAGGTGGCGCTGCAATTTCGAACACTGGCGTATCGCCATCCACATCAGTCGCTGTAATTGCTCCGCTCACCGCTGTGTCTTCCGGAGTAGTAACAACAGGTGATGTTGCTACAGGGTTATCATTTACCGCGGTAACCGAAACTGGTACGGTTAAGCTAGCGGTTCCGCCTTTTCCATCGCTAACCGCAACCGTAAAGCTATCTGCGCCATTGTAATTTGCATTTGGAGTGTACGTGTAGGTTCCATCGGGATTTAAAACCAGCGTACCATTTGCCGGAGGTGTAGTAACGGTTATGGTTAATAAATCGCCATCGGCATCGCTGAAAGTGATTGAACCATTAACTGCTGTATCCTCTGGTGTTGTTACTGCCGGGGCAGAAATTATAGGATTATCATTAACCGGAGTAACAGTTATCAGGATAGTAACATCTGTTGTACCACCCATGCCATCATCAATAGTTACCTTGAAACTATCTGAACCATTGAAGTTGGTATCTGGCGTATATGTGTAAGAACCATCAGCATTTAAAACAACATTTCCGTTACTTGCAGGCGAACTGATAACATAGATCAGCGGATCTCCATCAGCATCATTTGCAATAATTTTTCCGCCAACAGGCGTATCTTCCGATGTAGTAACGGCAGGCGAAGAAGCAACAGGAATGTCATTTACTGGGGCAACTGTTACCGGAATATTAACTACGGCAGTACCGCCTTTTCCATCACTTACGGTAATTGTAAAACTGTCAGCACCGTTAAAGTTGTTATTTGGCGTATACGTGTAGCTACCGGTTGCATCAATTACAACCTGCCCGTTTGCCGGTTGAGTTGTTAAGGCAAAGGTCAATGCATCGCCATCTGCATCACTCGCTGTTACTATACCGGTTTTAGCCGTATCTTCCGTTGTTAATACCGAAGGAGAACTTGCAACAGGCACATCATTTACAGGGGTAACGGTAATCAAAACAGTTACTGAAGCGGCTCCACCATTTCCATCATTAACCATTACTGTAAAACTGTCTGGCCCACTATAATCAGGATTTGGAGTATAGGTATAGGTACCATCGGGGTTTAAAAGTACACTTCCATTTACCGGAGCTATAGTCAGGTTGAATGATAATACATCACCATCGCCGTCGGTTGCCGTAATAACACCATTTTGCGGGGTATCTTCGGCCGTAACAATTGCAGGTGAGCTTGCTACCGGAATATCATTAACAGGCTGAATATCGATAGTTAAAATTGCGGTTGCAGTACCACCATTTCCATCGGATATAATATAAGATATAAGTGGAACTGTACCGTTATAATTTGGCGCAGGTGTAAATACATAACTTCCATCCGTGTTGATGGTAATCGTACCTACGGCAACACCTGAATTATCAACAATTGAAACTGCAGTTCCAGGCGTTTGTGTACCTGTAATGCCAATTATATTAAAGCCCGTAATGCTTAAAGTATTTCCATCCGGGTCATTGTCGTTAGCTAATAAACCCGTTGCCGCATTTCTTGTTAAAACGGCATCTTCATTTGTTGTTCCGCTATCATTATTTGCGATTGGCAGATCGTTTACAGCCGTAACAATTAGGGTAAGCGTTGCTGATGATGTTCCTCCGTTTCCATCACTTATCTGATAAGTAATTACAGGAACTGCGCCATTATAATTTGCCTGTGGAATGAAATTATAGCTTCCATCGGCATTAATAGTAATGCTGCCCACGCCCGATATTATAACCTGGCTACCCACAGGCTGTGAACCTGCCACACCATTTATGGTAAAACCGGTAACCGTTAAGGCATCATTCTCAGCATCTGTATCATTTGATAAAAGACCGTTTGAAGCAGTAACATTTAAACTGCCGTCTTCAGCGATAGTATTAACATCATTATTCGCTACAGGGTTGTCGTTTATGGCATTAATCGTTATTGTTAAACCTGCAGTAGTGGCCAATGTACCATCGCTAACAGTATAAACAATTTGTGGTACAGCGCCGCTATAATTTGTTGCCGGGGTAAATTGATAGCTACCATCGGCATTAATTTGAATGGTACCTACACCCTGAATAACAAACGGCAAGCCAATTGATGGAATTCCTGTTGATCCTGCTACGGTATAACCCGTTATTGCAATTGGCGGACCATCGATATCGCTATCGTTACTAAGTAATCCGCTTGCCGCAGAAACCGTTAAAACCGCATCTTCATTAACGGTTACAACATCGTCTACCGCAATAGGCGCATCATTTACAGCGGTAACATTAATGGTTAAAGTGGCTGTTGAATTAGAATTCGGCAATTTCTGGCCATCGTTAACAATATATGAGATAACCGGCACCGTACCGTTGTAGTTTGCTAAAGGAACAAAAATGTAGCCACCATCTGCATTGATTGTTATTGTACCAACTTGTGGTATTATAAACGGCGAACCTAAGGCTGGTATTCCTGTTCCCGGATTTCCGGCAATAGTGTAACCTGTAATTGTTAAAGCATTTCCATCAACATCACTATCATTAATCAATAAACCATTAGCTGCCGGTTTGCTCAATGAAACTGCATCTTCTGATATCGTTTCCACCTCATTATTTACCAACGGTGCATCATTAACAGCCCCAATGGTAATTGTAACATTAGCATCCAGAGCAGCATAAACAGTTCCGTCGCTGGCATTCCACTTGAAGTTTGTTAACCCATCAAAATCTGCTGAAGGAATGAAAACTAGTTGAGCAAGATCCGCTGCATTTATTTCCTGCCCAATGCTTACAGCAATACTATTAAGACTTAAAATGCCGTTTGCAGGTAACGTTACGACCTTAATTTTGTTTAATGCATTGCCATCAACATCGCTAAATTTCGCAGTAAAATCGGCTGCAGTAAATGGAACAGGTGTATCTTCAGTTCCTGATTTTGCTATATCTGCAACAATAGGTTCGTCGTTATCAGGACTTACACTAATAGATAACGTTCCTGCTGAAGTTAGGGTACCATCACTTACCAAGTACGTGATAACTGGAACTGAACCATTAAAGTTTAATACCGGAACAAATGTGTAATCGCCATTTGCATTTAGGGTAATACTGCCTACGCCAGGAATTGTAAATGGTGTGCCCGTAACAGGAGAACCAGTACCGGGGTTGCCGGCAATTGTATAGCCAGTTATACTTAATGCTGAGCCTTCTACGTCAGTATCGTTTGATAGAAGGTTTTTACTCAGTCCTGGTGAATCTTCTGCAATAACTTCTACTTCTGATAATACCACTGGTGCATCATTTACAGGAGTAACTGTTATGCTGAGTGTGGCACTAGCCTCACCTGCGCTTGCACCTGGTCTTCCAGGGTTGTCTTTTATAGTGTAAGTGATCTGTGGAACTGCCCCGTTAAAGTTAAGTTCAGGGGTAAACGAATAAGTTCCGTTCGCATTTATGGTTAAAGTACCTACATTTGGAATAGCTATCGGTGTGCCAACCGGCTGATCTCCGCCTACACCATTTATTGTAAATTTAGTAACTGCGTAAGGATCTCCATCCGGATCCGAATCATCTCCCAGACCACCAAATAAAGTTTCGTTTAGCGTACCGCTATCTTCATTTATTGTAATTGCATCATTTACAGCAAGCGGAGGCTGGTTGTTAGACGTAACCGTAATCGTAAATGTTGCCGTTGCCGTACCGCCCTGGCCATCGCTTACCGTATAAACAATTGCCGGAACTGTTCCATTGTAGGTTATAACTGGTACAAAAGTGTAGCTGCCATTTGCATTAATGGTTATATCGCCAACGCCTGGTATAGTGTAAGGTGTGCCGACCGTCGCAACGGTTCCACCAACCGTAAAACCTGTTATGGTTAATGGGTTTCCATCAGCATCAAAATCATTCGCTAATAAACCCGGTGGCCCTAAAGTAAATGATGAGGTTCCCTGAACGATGCTTCCAACATCATTTCCGGCAACAGGAGCATCATTAACAGCATTTATTGTAATGTTAACATCAGCATCCAGATTCGCATTTGTCGTGCCATCGAAACCATTCCATTTGAAATTAACAGTACCATTAAAATTTAAGTCGGGCTCGAAAGTAAGCTGATTTAAATCTGTAAAATTAATTTCTTGTCCTGTTAAAACCGCTACCCCATTCAGTTTCAATGTACCTGTTGCAGGTAAAGTTACCACCTCAATTTTAACCAGCGGACTGTTTTCCGGGTCGGTGTAGTGACCTGTAAAGTCTGCTGTTGTAAAGGTGATAATTGTATCTTCATTTCCCGATTTGGTTATGGCTGTAACCACCGGAGGATCGTTTAATGGTGTATAAGTTATGTTTAGGTTTGCCGTTGCTGTGCCCCCGTTACCATCATTAATGGTATATGTTATAACAGGGACTGTGCCGTTAAAGTTTAAAACTGGTACAAACGAATAGCTACCATCGGCATTTATAGTAACTGTACCAACTGATGGAATAGTAAATGGTGTACCAATAACCGGCCGACCGGCACTACCCGCAACAATATAATCGGTAACGGTTAGCGTGGCCGGAAGTTCAACATCACTATCATTCGCAAGTAAACCATTTGCCGCAGCTTTTGTAATAACCAGGTCCTCATCCGAAACCACGTTATCATCAACAGCGATTGGATTATCGTTAACCGCATTAATTAAAATGTCTAAAACCGCAGCACTGGAAGTTGATCCATCAGTAATTGTATAAGTTATTGAAGGCACAGCGCCGTTATAATTTAATACAGGAATAAACGTGTAACTGCCATCAGCCGAAATGGTTATGGTACCAACATCGGGAATAAGAACTGGCGTACCAATTGCTTGTACCCCTGCAATACCTGCTATTGTGTAGTTGCTAACCGTAACTGGGTCGCCATCTGGGTCACTATCATTAGCAAGCAAACCGGTTGCCGCAGGAACATTAAGCTGACTATCTTCGGTTGCTGTAGCCGTATCATTCGAAGCTACTGGCGCATCATTTACAGCAGTTATAGTTAAGGTAAGCGTTGCCGTGGCGGTTCCTCCATTTCCGTCACTTACCGTGTATGTAATTACCGGTACATTGCCACTATAATTTGCTAATGGAGTAAATGAATAACTTCCATTGGCATTTATGGTGATGGAACCAACATTTGGTATGCTATATGGCGTACCGATAACTGGCACTCCTGAAATTCCAGGGTAGGTAAAATCGGTTATATTTAAAGTGGTACCTACATCTACATCACTATCATTTGATAAAAGTCCGGCTACTGCGCTAACCGTTAGTGTATTATCCTCAACCACATTTCCATTATCGTTTACCGCAACCGGCGGATCATTTACCGGCGTTAAGGTAATGATAACATCTTCATCAGTTAAGGCATAAGTTGTTCCATCGAAAGCATTCCATTTGAAGCTGGTTGTACCATTATAAGTTTGGTCGGGAACAAAAGTTAAGCCTGCCAGATCGGCGGCGGCAACAACCTGATTCGCAGTAACATTTACACCATTCAGTTTCAACAACCCGTTGGTTGGTAAACTAACAATTTTAACGTTTACCAATGGGCTACCGTCGGCATCGTTGTAAGCAGAAGTAAAATCTGCCGTTGTAAATGTTATGGTCGTTTTTTCAGGGGCTGATTTAATTATGTCGGTTAACACAGGAAGATCATTAACCGGACTGATACTAATGTTAACATTAGCAGCAACAGCATAAGTTGCACCATCAAAACCATTCCAGTTAAAACTTGTACTGCCATTAAAATCTGCGCCAGGTACAAATTGCAAGTCTGGAATATCTGAAGCCTGAATTTCCTGTCCGCTTGTTACCAGTGCTCCGTTTAAAAACAATACGCCTTGCCTGCTCGGTGGTAAATTTGTAATTTGAATTTTAGATAAGGCAACACCTTCAGGGTCAGAATATTTATCCGTAAAATCATTAAGCGTAAAATAAAACGGTACATCTTCTTGAGTCGTCTTGGTGATATCGCCCAATGTTGCCAAATCGTTTATTGGAATCAATGTAATATTCACATCATTTGGCGTTGCTGCGTACGCAGTTCCATCATTTGCATTCCATTTGAAAGTTACCGGACCATTGAAATTTGCTGCAGGTTCAAAAACAATTTTTGATAGATCTGCTGCAGCGATTTCCTGATTTAATGTTATTGCTATACCGTTCAACTTCAGAATCCCCTGAGCCGCCGGAGGTAATGTTACAATTTGAATTTTAGCTAATGGATGTCCGTCTGCATCGATAAAACTATCTGTAAAATCAGTAGCGGTAAAAGTCAAAACAACATCTTCCTGTCCGGTTTTAATTATAGAAGAAATAACTGGCAAATCATTTACCGGCGTAATTACGATGTTTACATTAGCAGCTGATGCGGCATAAGCGACGCCATCACTTGCATTGTATGCAAAACTCAAATTTCCATTAAAGTTGGCGAATGGCGAGAACGTTAAATTTGCTAAATCCATAGCCGAAATTTCCTGTCCTGCAACTACCGCTACGCCATTAAGGTTTAGTGTTCCCACACTGGCATCGGGCAAAGTAAGAATCTGAACTTTTGCCAAAGTACCATCAACATCGTTAAATTTAGTGCTAAAATCTGTTGCAGTAAATTGAATATCCACATCCTCTGCTCCTGTTTTATCCACGGCGTTGATGACAGGAATATCATCAACAGGCTGAATAACAAGCGTTATATTTTTGGTATCAGTTAACGCAGGGCCTCCGGTATTTCCTAAATCATTTATGGTCGTTGTTAAGGCAACATTACCATTTAAATTCAATGTCGGCGTATACGTTATGGAACCTCCAGCTATAAATGCATTTATAGCTGCAAGATTGCCGGATAGAGAAACAGCATTAGTGCCCGAACCAGTTACCACAACCCCATTCCCGCTTACTGCATCAATGGTTCCCTGGCCTGAAGGAATGTTAAACACCACAGAAACCGCCGCATTACCAGCATCTTTATCTTCAAAACTTATTCCGGTGATTACTTTTGGAGTATCTTCGATTAAAGATAAGCTGGTTGGCACTGTAGCAATTGGCGCAATATTGTAATCTTCACGCCAATCTCTTTCTGGTGTTGAAGGGGTATCAAAATTCGGGAATGAATTTGGCGTTTGCCCGTTGGATGCATTCAGTTGCGTATCATTAACATCGAAAGCATCATCCAATCCATCTTTATCTGCATCATTTCCACTAGCGATTGTATCTGCAACGCCATCATTATTTGTATCGTAAGCTTCCAGTGAATCCGGCTCATTGTCATTATCAGCATCCAAATCAAGATAATCCGGCGCATCTGTTCCATCTGTATTTACTGGTGTAATTCCATTTCCTTCGTATGCATTATCCAAACCATCTCTATCTGTATCAATTCCTGACGGCGGAATGTAGCCCGAGGTACTTTGCGCTTCAATATTATCCACAATGCCATCTCCATCAGAATCTATATCCAAAAAGTTTGGAACACCATCACCGTCTGTATCGTTTTTCCCTTCAACAAAATCCAGGATACCATCGTTATCCGAATCAATATCAAGGTAGTTTGGTATGCCATCTCCATCATTATCAAGAACAGTTAACGGTACACCTGATGGTACGCCAGAAAGTGAACCAGTGGTATTATTATAATCATCAACAAGATCTGAAATGCCATCGTTATCAAAATCATTTACCAAACCGGAACCAATACGGCCATCGTTATTTGGATCTGACCCGCCATTTTCGACAACATCAAAAACACCATCATTATCAGAATCGATATCAAGGAAATCACGTATGCCATCACCATCTTTATCTCCGGGCGTTAAGCCTCCATTTGCGGCTAGCGGAACGCCATTGGCATCTACATTTGTACCAATAAGTCCTATTCCCGGCAAACCATTATTATCCGAGTCGGAGCCACCAGCTTCAATAACGTCAGGAATACCATCATTATCAGAATCAAGATCATGGTAATTTGCAATACCATCTCCATCATCATCTCCGGTTCCCTCAATTGTATCTAAAATACCATCGTTATCATCATCTAAATCAATGCCATCAGGAATGCCATCTTTATCAAAATCCGTCGAACTTCTCCAGTCACGATCTCCACCTGGTGTTTGTGTATTAGGCATTGAAAGCGGGGTCTGCCCACCATTTGTAGCATAATTTGTTACGTTTGGATTATTGTTATCATTGTCGAAAATATCAGCTAATCCATCGTTATCCGCATCGGGTAAAACATCCATTATGTTGTCTCTTCCGGCTGCGCCAGTCTGGTTAATTTTATTATCTACCTCCAAAGGGCTTACTATCGAATTTTCTTCCCAATCTTTGAAACCATCATTTTCCGAGTCTGTATCCACGTAATCCGGCGCACTTCCGCCATCTATGTTCGAATAACCGGAGGCAACGCCGCCATTGTTGACATCATAAGCATCATCAATTCCATCGCCATCGGTATCAACACCTTTTGGCGCAACATATCCATTTGTAGAAAGACCTTCAATGTTATCGATTATACCATCGTTGTCGGCGTCTATATCTAGATAGTTAGATAAGCCGTCGAAATCTCTATCCTGATTAAACAATGTACTCACCGCTACAAAATCCGGGTCATTTAAGTCCGAGAGACCATCTCCATCGGCATCCATAATAGGCCCTGTACCAATTACACCATCATTTTCTCCATCGACAATGTAAAATGCGGCTTCGAAGGTATCCGGAATACCATCCGCATCAGAATCCAGATCCAGGTAATTTGGTTTGCCGTCTTTATCTTTATCCTGAGGAACAAGCGCCGTGCCACCGGCAGCCGGATCTACTAAATCATTTAAGCCATTACCATTTGCATCAACAAAAGTACCCGATCCGAATCTGCCATCTTTATCTGTATCGTTTGCCGGGTTTCCATTAGCCTCAATCGCATCAACAATACCATCGTTATCCGAATCAACATCCAGATAATTCGGAATCCCGTCTTTATCAAAATCTGTTGTCCCTTCAACAACATCTGTTATACCATCATTATCATCATCCAAATCGACGTTATCAGGCACACCATCCCGATCGGTATCGATAGTTAGATTTACAACGTTCGATAAAACTGCAGCACATGCGTTATCTGATTGTGTTATCGAAACCCTGTATTTATAGCCTTCCATAGATTGATTCACCTTAGCGATGGTTAGCTTTGGTGAAGCAGCACCACTATACATGGTGTTATCTGATATATTAGTCCAGCTATTTCCATTGTCAGTGCTCAACTGCCATTGATATTGAGAAGTGCCCGTACCGCCGCTTGCCGCAACATTTAATACAACATTTGCTAAAGCCCTGACGTTTTGATTAACAGGTTGCGTGGTAATTGAAGCCGCTGAACCAACGGTAATAACCACCGGCTCTGTGACTGCAGAACGGCATGCAATGCCGCCTGTTGTAGAAATTGTACTCCTTCTATATTGTGTGGTGGTGGTTAAAACACCAGGACTGTAAGTTGAATTTGTTGCCCCGGCAATTACCGACCAGCTTGTGCCATCTGTTGAACTTTCCCACAAGTAAGACAATGAACCGCCACCAGTACCATTCGTTGTTGAAGTGATTGTTGCAGGTGCGGTGTTAACACAAATCGATTGATTTGCAGCAATTGCTCCCGGCGTTACAACGCTTTGAACGGTAACATCAATATTAAATGGCGTGCCTGTACAATTATCCAAAACGGGAGTTACAACATACCTGATTACGGCATTTGCGGCTGATGAATTAATCAATGTTTGTGAAATTGGTCCTGAAACCGGTGTTGTCTGGTTGCTAAAACCAGTAACATTTGTTCCACTTAAAATGCTTGCCGTCCAGGTATAAGTGAGGTTGGTGTTTGTTGTAGCCGGCGAAACCGAAAAAGCTGCGTTACTACAAATTGCAGCTGGATTTGTGGCAGATGCCGTGATTGTTGGTCCGATGGTTACTGTTATGGTAAATGGATTACCAGGGCAGCTTCCATTGGTAGGCGTAACAGTATAGGTTACAGTTGCTGTGCTGGTTCCGGTATTAGTTAGTGTTTGATCTACTGATGATAAATTTGTGCCACCCGATGTACCTGTAACACTACCCCCAGTAATGGTGGGTGCAGACCATGAATATGTTGTTCCGGCAGGAGCCTCTACTGGCTGAAAGCTAAAAGAGCCATTTACACACAAGCTGTAAGTTCGGTTGGTAATAACCGGACGTTGAACAACACTCACCGAAAATGGAGATGAAGCGGCTTCGACACAACCACCCCCAGCTACAATTGCCCTGAAAGAAGTTGTCGCATTCAGGTTACTGTAATTTAATGTTGTAGTGGAATTTGCCGGAGAATAAGTTACCCAGTTTGTACCCCCGTCGGTAGAATATTCCCATCTAACCACCGTTGCGGTGGTACCACTTAAAGTAAGCGTACCGTTGCTGCCGCTACAAACACTTGCGGTTCCGGCGATGGTTCCTGTTGAGGTAACGGTAATGGTATGGGTTGCTGTTTTTGGAGTACAACCTGCAGCGGTTGCCGTAACAACAGCCGTACCGGAAAATAGTGAAGAAAATGTTACTTCACCAGTATTTGCATCGATTACAGCTTGCGTATTCGTAGTATTGATGCTGTATGTTATGCCCGTAGCATTTGCCGCGGTAGCCGTGTAGGTTTGTGTTCCTGCTCCCTGACACCTGGTAGAGGTTGCGCCGGCAGCAAATACAGGTGTTGCAACCAATCCATTCACCTGTATGGTTCCTGTGGCCGAAACATTCGGACTTCCGCCGGTTGTTGTAACTGTATATGTTCGTGGACCAGCAGTTGTAGCGGTTGGACTACCCGAAATGGTTAAAATTTTTGAAGCTGAATTATAACTCGCCGTTACACCTGCAGGCAAACCTGTTACAGTTGCACCGGTAGCGGTACCACCAATGGCATAAGTAATATTGGTTATCGCTGTGTTAATACAAACTGTTTGCGCATCACTTGGCGGCGTGGTTGTTGAGGTCAACGAAATCGCTGTTATGGGTGTTGTACTTACCGAACTCTGGTCATTGGCACTATTCGAATCAGTTTGGGTACCGGTAATGGTTGCCGTGTTGATATAACTGCCGGTTGCATTTACTTTGGCGGTAATTACTAATGTGGCTGATCCATTTGCCCCAAGCGAGCCTATGTTCCAGATACCTGTAGTTCCATTGTAGGAAGTTCCTGTGGAAGGAGCGCTGCTTATAAATGTATAGCCCGAAGGTAATAAATCAGTAACCGAAACGCCTAAAGCAGTACCAACACCTGTATTTGATGCAGTTAAAGTAAACCGAACCGTACCATTTACAGGTGGCGCTGGGTCATCAACAGTTTTTGTAATGCTCCGTTCAATGTTGCATAAGGCAACGGTTACCGGAACAGATTGAGCACTTATACCACAACCTAACATGGTGGTTAAAGTATAAGAACCCGATTCGGAAGGTGAAAATGTTCTTGCACTCGCCCCCGAAATAGCCACACCGTTCAAATACCATTGATAAGGACCAACAGCAGATGGGTCGGCTGATAGCGTAGCGGAACCGCAATCTGCCTGGGTTAAAATAGGTTTAATTGCCTGCTCGGGAAGTGGCGTTATAAAATTAGACATTGAATAACCACTACCGCTTTGCACAAGAACAGCATTCATTCTTCCGCTGCTTGTAAATGTTAAAGCAGCAGGCGAGGAAAGATTGGTATTTGTAAAATCTATAAGGTAAATCCCTGTACTTCCCAATTGTCTTCTGACACCAACCCCCGGCACAGCCTCTAAATCCGCATTCGTATAGTTAGTAGTGGCGCTTCCGGTTGTCGTTAGAAAAATTTTATCAGTTGCGCTTTTTGTGGTGATGTAACCAAAATAAGGTAAATCTGTACCGTTGTTATGCCTGAATTTGTAGGTTTTAGCGATGACGCTTCCGCCACAGCTCGCCAACGGCGCAAGGGTAAGCATATCTACTTCGCAATTATTGGCCGTACCAGAGAAAGCGACAACATTTTTTGTAGCAGAAATCTTTGAACTCGAATACTGAATACCCGTTTGCGAAGAACCATTTGCAGTTCCGGGGATACCATTACTTACTGTAACAAAACTACCTGCCGCAACAAGCGTGTAACTGTTAGTTGAATTTAATGTACCATTCAGGTTATAATTTGTAACTGTAACGGTTGTATTCGGTAGTGTAGCAATAATGGTTGTTTGCTCAGCAACGTTATTTCCAGCACTCCTGATGACCAAATATTCATTACCTAACGAATTTATGGGCGGAACGGGATTGTAAACACCATCTCCGCAGCCTAAGGGCGTATCAATATGCGCACCGGAATTCATAACTGCCGCGGCCGATGTTTCAACCAAAGACCCAATTCCAGTTTGAAAGAGATAACTCTGGCCCGCATTTAAGGTTACCAAAGCCGTACCATTTAGTCTTACAGTGGTATTATTTTCGATGGCCATAACACTATAAATGGGCCGCTGTGTCGAACCATTCAATAAGCCATCACGATAGTACCCAACCCTGAAAGATGTTCCAATGGCCGCATCACCAAAACTAAATAACGCTGCATTTCCTTTTCCATTGGCATCATTATAAGCATCAGATGCCACATTCCTTACGTTAACTGTAATGGGATTATTCCCTTCAACAATCATCCCTCGATCAGAAAGTACTGTATTGAGGGTATTGAGCACGGTGCTGTTTGGGTCGCCCACAAATCGGTAAACCGCAGGTGCCGTTGGCGTTGGTGTCAAAGTAGTTACCAGCGTTCCATTGCTTTTACGAACAGTAACCGTGGTATTGGCTGTATTGGTTGTAACAACGATTTCATTAGCCTGGGTCCAATACTGCCATGGTGCCGGTGCAATGTAATGCTTTGTATAGGTTTGTGCAGACAGTTTAGCGCAAAAAATGAAGCAGAAGCAAAAAAGTAACGGGAGTAAACGTTTAATCATAAAGAGATGGATAGCGTGGTAGCCAGATAATTGAGAGCTATAGAATGATTATCTGGCGAAAAGTAATTGCTTTTCTAATTTAGATTCGGTATTTAACAGATTTGTTTTTTAATTTATAATTATTCAAAAAAATATTAATTTGTATTTTAAATAATACATTACACTAAGCTTTAGTGTAATTATTTTGTAGTCAAATATATCTGATTTTTGTATCCATTAAGGTATTCCTTATTTTATTTAAACTCAAAAAAAAAGACACAACTACAAGTTTTAAACACAATAAATAGCGGTCATGCAGTCTAATTTAAGTTTTTTATGCTGAAACTTTCGCAATCCGGGTAATAAATAGTCGGGCTGGCCAGTTATTTACCTGATAAAATTCAAGGAATCGCATCAAAAATTTTGTTGAGAATCGATAAAGGAAATGTTTGTTCACAAATTTTTTGGCTTGTATTAAGATAGATTTGGCTAAATCCTCACCTAAAATTTGAAGCAATTTTGCTTTATAAAAATTAAGAAAATGAAAGTATTTGTAACAGGCGCTTCGGGTTTTGTTGGCTCAGCGGTGGTAAAAGAATTAATAGGTGCAGGCCATGATGTTATTGGCTTAGCTCGTAACGCAGAATCTGCAAAAAAAATTAACGGTGCCGGCGCCGTGGCTTTGCCTGGAGGACTGGAAGATTTAGACATTTTAAAAAAAGCTGCATCGGAGGCAGATGGCGTTATCCACACGGCTTTCGTTCACGATTTTTCACAATATTTAAAAGCTGGCGAAATAGATAAAGCAGCCATAAATGCTATGGGCGAAGCATTGCTGGGAACAGAAAAACCAATTGTGGTAACTTCGGGAATGTTGGGTTTACCGCCAGTTAATGGCATCATCACCGAAGAAAGCAGTTCGGAAAATTCTCCCCGTACTTCAGAAAGCTCAGCTAAAGAATTAGCCGCAAAAGGTATAAACGCATCATCGGTTCGTTTTCCTCCATCCGTACATGATAAAGGCGACAAAGGTTTCATTCCCTTCCTTATCCAGACGGCACGCAACAGCGGTATTTCTGCTTATGCAAATAATGGCGAAAACCGTTGGTCGGCGGTACACCGGGCCGACGCCGCAAAAGCTTTCCGCCTGGCAGTTGAGAAAGCACAAAAAGGCGCCATATACAATGTGGTAGCTGATAAAGGTATTGAATTTAAAAGCATAGCAACTTTAATTGGTGCGAAACTGAATTTGCCTGTAGTTTCCTTATCAGGCGATGAAATTAGCAGACACTTTGATTGGATGGGACGCTTTGCGACGCTGGATGCTTACGCAACTGGCGCAAAAACTGAAGAGGTTTTAAATTGGAAACCGACCAACATCGGTCTTCTTAAAGATATGGAAGAAAATTATTTCTAACCTGATTAATGTATTTGAGAACCGCTGTACCTGTTTAAGCAGCGGTTTTTGGCATTTACGGATGCAATTAATTTATATTTACAAAAAATATACACGCCTGCATTTCATATTTCTAATCTAAATCACCATCATAAATGGAAAAGAGGGTAACCCAGCGAATTAAAACGATTAGCGAGTTTCATCGTTTAAGAGGTTTGCCAAAACCGGAAAACCCACTTATCAGTGTGGTAGATTTCAGTAAACTACAGCGTCCGCTGAACATTCACGAAACCAGCTGGGTGCTCGATTTTTATCAGATTTCTATTAAACGCGGCATGAATTTTAAAATGAAATACGGCCAGCAGGATTATGATTTTGATGAGGGCGTGATGTTCTTTCTGGCTCCTAACCAGGTATTTAGCATTGAGCATACAGCCGATTCACCAATGAAACAATCAGGCTACATGCTGCTCCTCCATCCTGATTTTTTTTGGAATACATCGCTTGCTAAAAGTATTTCTCAATACGAATTTTTTGATTATACGGTAAATGAAGCTTTGTTCTTATCAGAAAAAGAAGAAATAATATTGAATGGAATTATTGCAAACATAGAGCAGGAATACCATGCAAACATCGATAAATTTAGCCAGAACATTATTATTTCCCACATCGAAACGCTGCTAAACTATGCTGAACGGTTTTACGAAAGACAGTTTATCACCAGAAAAATAAACAACCACGTAATTTTAAGCCGTTTGGAAGATGTATTAAAAAATTATTTCCGAAAAGATGATTTGATTACGAAAGGTTTGCCTTCAGTGCAGTTTGTAGCTGATGAACTTAATGTTTCTCCAAACTATTTGAGCAGGCTGCTTAAAACGCTCACCGGGCAAAGTACCCAACAGTTTATCCACGACAAATTAATAGAAAAAGCTAAAGAAAAGCTGTCTACCACTAGTTTAACCATAAGCGAAATTGCCTATCAGCTTGGTTTCGAACACCCGCAGTCATTTAACAAATTGTTTAAATCAAAAACACAATACTCGCCCCTGGCTTTCAGGCAAACATTTAATTAATTATGAGCTGCCCCCTAGCGTTTGGATTTTACATCGAGTTTAAAGCTAAAATCCTGTGTGAAATTATAACTGTAAACCTTAAGCTCCATGCTAATTTCCTGATTGAAAAGCCTGCCTACATGTTTGCAAAAAATGGAACGGAAAGTACCCAGATTTACCTGAGGTTTACAAACAATAGTTATCTCCGAATCAGACTTTTTCTCGGCACTACCAATAATGCCGGGCCAGCGATCTTTAATTTGCAAAGGCACCGAATCATAATAATTTTGCTGAATATAAGCCCCCGCTCCACGAATGAGTTCTTTAGGCAAGCTATCGCCTGAAAGTTGCTTCCAGGAATCATGAATTACCGAAATGCGGGCGAGTAAAACATCTTCCTCGCTAATGCACCACAAATCTTCGGGCGAAGTTTGTGAAAGTTTTAACTTGCGGTAATGACCGTAAATGTCTTTGAATGGGTAGCTAAGTTCTATCATAATTTTATTAGGGTTACGAAAATAACCATCCTAACACAGCCTTTCAATTTATTCTATCAACAATTTGTTGGTAAATCTTAACGCTCACAAAAATTTAAAAATGCTTTTATTGTTCGTATAAACGATTACCGAAAGCGAATAATTGTTCACTCAAAAACTGCATGTATAAGCACAAATAAGGCTTGCAGAATAATCTGCAAGCCTTCATAAAATGATACTAAGCTTGTTTTTCTGTTTGATTGACCTTCATCTAAATCCCTGATTAACCATTATCGCCAGCCTAAAGCGGGCGCAACATGTTCTAGAATAGCAGAAAGCACATGGATATTGTAATCAACACCCAAAGTGTTTGGAATGGTTAATAATAAGGTATCTGCCTCCTGAATGGCTTCATCCTGGGCTAGTTCTTTAATGAGCTCATCCGGTTCGGCGGCATAACTTTTGCCAAAAACAGCCCTTTTATCTGCCTCAATGTAACCAAAACTATCCGCTCCTTTTACTTGCTGGCCGAAATAATATCTATCCTGATCGTTTACCAAAGCAAAAATAGAGCGACTTACAGAAACATGCGCCTCTCGTTTGTGACCGGCTTTTTTCCAGGCATCTTTGTATAGCCTTATCTGTTCAGCTTGCTGAATATGAAAAGGCTTCCCGTTTTCATCAAATTTTAAAGTCGAGCTTTGCAGGTTCATCCCGTTTTCTGCTGCCCAGATAGCAGTTGCATTTGATGCGGCACCCCACCAGATGCGCTGACGCAGTCCTTCAGAATATGGTTCTAACCGCAACAAACCCGGTGGATTCGGAAACATAGGATTAGGATTAGGTTGTGCAAAACCCGTTCCTTTTAAGCCGTCAAGGAACTCCAAAGCCTTCTGCCTACCCATATCAGCGTCGGTTTCTCCTTCTTTAGGTTCGTAACCGAAGTACCGCCAGCCTTCTATAACCTGTTCTGGCGAACCTCTGCTAATGCCAAGCTGCAACCGGCCACCAGAAATTAAATCTGCTGCACCCGCATCTTCAATCATGTACATCGGGTTTTCATAACGCATATCAATTACGCCCGTGCCGATATCTATTTTACTGGTTTTTGCCCCAATTGCCGATAGTAATGGAAATGGCGACGCTAACTGCCTTGCAAAATGGTGTACCCTGAAATAGGCGCCATCTACCCCAAGTTCTTCTGCTGCTACCGCCAAATCAATAGATTGAAGCAAAGTGTCTGCGGCTGTTCGGGTTTCATACGAAGGGTGGTTAGACCAGTGCCCGAATGATAAAAATCCTATTTTCTTCATTTACCTGATGATTAATTCCAAATGTAGCAATACGGCCACATGGTGCAGGTCACCGTTCAGTCAAGAATTAAGTTGCCACTAAAACTTTAATAACTATCATTTCAACGATACAAACCCGCCATTAGTCGATACATACTAAGGCCTAAATAAACTTTTGGATAAATTGAATTTAAAAAAAACTCTATCATGCTTACCTCAAATTTATCTGCAGGAAAAACACAGGCAATGTCTATCAAATGGACACCCGTGCAGTCTTTACTTTTTCCTAAACCCGGAACACGGGTTTATTTTAAAAGAGAAAATGAAGACACAATTTACCAGGGGTACTTTAAAAGTGGATTTTACGCTATGGAAAGTTTGTTTTATGATGTAATAGCCTATGCTGTTCTCAATTAGTTTGTATCTTCCGATACCTGCAATTTGTTGCGAACCAGATACTATAAAAAGTATGGATAAGCTGAGCTAAAATTTTCTCGGGCAAGCACGTTTACTTTCGTGATGTATTCAATCTCGTTTACCAAAAAACTGGCCTCAGCAGGTAAATCTAAAGCGCTTAAGATTTCTTTAACCTGCTTATCAAACTGAGTACAAAGTATAATCATTTTATCAATGGCATCACCATGCGATAAAATATGAACTGGTCCGGAAATGCCTTTTTCGCTTGCTTTGGCGCCAAAGCCACCGTAAGCCCAAATCTCCCGTGAACAAAATAAAAACAGTAAATTCTCAAAAGCAGAAAGCAAAGAGGTGTGCCTGATGAGGTAAGTCGCACTAGCCTTACCCCTACTTCCCACCTCTGCTTTCCAAAACCTGTCAAATTCATTTCTAAAATTTTCAGCTAGAATAACCTGCCTTGATAAAGTATTAAAAATTTCTTCTACAGTATTCATCTTCCTGTTTAATCTGCGATTAGAGAGCGCAAATAAATGCGGGAAATCCTTTCTAAAACTTATTGAACTAATTGCTCAGCCCACTAAATAGTCAAATTGGTTAGCGAATCTAGCCATGCATATTGAAACAAACCGATTCTTTATACAGAACGGTCAATTTTCTTTATAAACAGGTGGAATAGCGTGATATGTCTGTTGTAGAAATTTTTCGGGACTTATCATCAATAGTAAACGATTGTTCAGATAATTAAAAATTAGTATGCGCCATAAGACAACAAAATAGTTCATCCGGCGTATTAGATAAGGACTTTATGTAACACGCTCTTATTCAGTGCCGGACACGAGAATTTTAATGCCTAAATTTTCAGATAAAAACACCAAAATTTAATGCTTGGGCTAGTGGTTCAGCAAAATTCGGTATAAAATCTTCTGTTTTCGTTACGAAAAGGCGTAATTTCGTTATATAATTAATCACCCTCTTTATAATTAATGATAAGATGTATTGCCATAGATGATCAGTTAAGTTCTTTGCAGGGATTAGAAAAGTACATTCAGGATACCCCAAATATGCGCCTGGTAAATTCTTATACCGATCCGGCGCTGGCATTAAAAGAACTCTCGAGAGCTGAACCAGTCGATTTAATGTTTATGGACATTAACATGCCGCAAATATCAGGTCTTGAGCTGGCACAGGCACTCCGTGGAAAATCAAGGAAATTGATATTTACAACAGCACACAAAGAATATGCTTTCGAAGCTTATGAAGCCGATGGAGATGCCTATCTACAAAAACCATATAGCTACGCAAAATTCTTAGTCACCGTTAACAGGCTTTTTGGCGATAACCTTGAGAACGGTGAAAATAATTTAGCCCAAAGCGACAGCTTTCTCGTGAAAAATAAAGAAGAAGATCATCGAGCGATAATGGTTAAATATGCTGATATTATTGCTTTCGAAAGTTTTCACAATTATGTTAAAATCCACACAGATAAAAAGATTATTATCGCTTACCTGAGTTTAAAAGATGTTAGGGAACAATTAAACATCAGTAAACAGTTTATACAATTACATAGGGCCTACATTATTTCGATACCCCACATACAACATATAGAAGGCCAGAGAATTACGCTCGTTAACCAACTGAGCTTTAATGTAGGCGATATTTACACTAATGAATTTAAAGATTTTTACAATGAGCGTGTTATAATCAGCAGCCGCAAAAGGTAGCAGCTGCCGAAAAATAACTATTGCACAACACCCGCTCTCGTAGAGGTTGAGGTTAAGGTAGCACTAGTTCCAGTAGGGTCAGTTTCAAATAAACTGAAAAAAGATTTTTTTTTAAATACAAAAATGGTTCTTTTAATTAGCTTTTGAGTTTTCATAGTCTTCTTTTTTTTGAAAACTATAAGTAGCTGTAAACTAATTAATTATAAATTACACAGAAGGTTCAATTTTCTTTATGGATAGCTCTTCAGGCATATTTAAGTTTTTTAAAAGCAACTTAAGGTTGTACCGTATTCACCTCGTTGCCTGGGTCGCTTTTATATTTTGGGAGGCCGTAATAATTGGCTTAATATATGGCCAGTTTGGAAACCTCAGCAATTATGTAATACACTATGCGCTAAACATTTCTATTTTCTATATACATGCAAAGGTGCTTCAGCGGGGCCTGAAAAAACCGAACCAGGCCTTTTGGAAACTACCTTTGTATCTGGTGATAGAAACAATGTTCTTTGTCGGTTTTATTTATAGCCTCGATACTATCCTTTTGAAATATACCCATGTGTTTAGCCGCGAAATGGGCGAGCCTTTAACCAGGGCTTTAACAGTACTTTGGAGGTGTTTATTTTTTATGTTTTTCGGAACGGGATATTATTTCCTAATTAGTTATATTGAAACAAAGGCCGAAAAAGATCGAATAGAAAGGCAGCGTTTCAAAATCCTTTTAGAAAAAGAAAAAACCGAAAAAGAACTTGTACAAGCACGAAATGCATTTCTAAAGGCTCAGATTAACCCTCATTTGTTATTCAACACACTCGAATTTGTTTACCAGAAGTTTAAAAACCATTCGCCAAAGGATGCTGAAGCCATGTTGTACCTCGCGGATATCATGCGCTATGCGGCTTCATCAAATGATAACGGTGAGTTTATAACCTTAAGTGACGAGATTACACAATGTGAGAATCTGATTCACCTGCATCAATTAACCAATCCAAAAACTTACCTAAGCCTCGCCTATGCACCCGATGTTGCAGAAATCTCGTTTATTCCGCTAGTGCTCATAACGGTTCTTGAAAACATGATTAAACATGGAAACCTTTCAAACGCTGGTCATCCTGCAACACTAGATATCTTTTTGGATAACAACAACCTGATCATTTTAAGCAGAAATAAAATTCAGCCCATTCCCTTTCGGTCGGGGTTAAGCTCAGGACTCAACAATATCAAAAACAGGCTGGCTTTCGCTTATGGAAACCATTCTACTGTAAACCACCTCATTGACAACGATAACTATTTTGAATTAACGATAATGGTAAACATCAAGGCCATAAACCAGCATAAATCCCACATACTAAGCGCTTCATTTATAAGGAACTAAAAGTAAGTAAACGCATACTGCAAGAACACAGTTCATGAGAACCAGCACAGCCAGCAAAATTTGAATAAATAACCTATTTTTACATCCATGCCAAAAATCATCAACCTCGAAGCATTTAAACAATTCTTTAAGTCTGGCCAGGTTGGTGGCTTTCTGCTTTTAATCTGCGTGGGCATGTCCTTAACCATTGCTAATTCATCGGCAAAGAACAGTTTTGAAACATTTTTACAAACCAGCCTGGGCTTTGGTTCTATAAATTACAGCATTTTAGAATGGATAAACGATGCGCTGATGGCCATATTCTTCCTTTTGGTTGGTTTGGAAATAAAACGCGAATTAGTAGAGGGCGAGTTATCATCTGTAAAAAACGCAACCCTGCCGGTAGTTGCAGCATTAGGAGGAATGGTGGTTCCGGCGTTGATATATTTTATATTTAATAAAGGAAAAGAAACCGCTGGCGGCTGGGGAATCCCGATGGCAACCGACATTGCTTTCGCTTTAGCCATAATTGCAATGCTTGGTAAAAACATTCCGCCAAGCTTAAAAATATTTTTAGCAGCCCTGGCCATTGTCGATGATTTGGGTGCCATTCTCGTTATCGCCATATTTTACACCAATCAAATCCATTTTGAATATTTAGCGATGGCAGCAGGAATTTTAATGCTCTTAGGCCTGATGAACTATTTCGGCATAAAAAACCTGGCTTTTTACTTAATCCCTGGCCTATTTCTTTGGTATTTTATTCACCATTCGGGCATTCACGCCACTATTGCTGGCGTACTTTTAGCTTTCACAATTCCTACAAACCAAACCAACGTTCAATCTCCCCTCGAAAAACTGGAACATGCTTTAACCTTTCCTGTAAATTATCTGATTATGCCATTGTTCGCCCTGGCGAACACTAATATCACATTTCAAAAAGAGATGCTCAAAGGTTTAACTTCACCCTTAGGTTTGGGAATTATTATCGGCTTATTCGTCGGTAAAACAATGGGCGTAACATGCTTCAGCTGGTTGGCGATTAAATTAAAATTGGCCAGTTTACCAACAGGTGCAGCATGGAAACATGTGTGGGGTCTAGCTATGCTCGCCGGCATCGGCTTTACCATGTCGATATTTATCGCCTTGCTATCCTTTAATGATGCTTTGCATGTTGATGAAGCGAAATTTGCAATATTAACCGCATCTGTTTTATCTGGTATAGCTGGCTTTCTGTTTTTGAAAGCTGTGAAGAGCTGATTTTGCGATAACCTATATATCGGATATACAAATTTGTCCAGTTTTCTATTCTACAAGCAGATGGTTAAGATTTCCGAATATACGATCATAACGACTTGAATCAGACAATTCTCTGCGCCATACTACCGGCATAGGAACTGCTAGAAGGAGAAAACGTTAAAGCTTGTGCAAAAACTTAAATGCCAGCAAAAACCAAGGCAGCGCACATTGCCCGATTCTTCATCGGGTGCTTGTGCTGCCGGCAA
>Ga0160446_100240_pt1 | contig 34886 bp, 32 predicted proteins | sample HID1973I_E1MG_FD_108200 | JGI IMG/M metagenome (GOLD analysis project Ga0160446, IMG submission 108200) | Enriched mosquito-associated microbial communities from UW Madison campus, WI, USA - HID1973I_E1 MG | ecosystem: Host-associated > Arthropoda: Insects > Digestive system > Unclassified ...
CCCGGCGATGCTCGCCAGCGCGGGGCCGATGTCGGGGATGAGGTCGGGATCGGGATTGCCCGTGCCGACGTCGCGCAGCACGCTGCCGGACGCGAATCCCTCTTGGGCGACGGGGGAGAGGTCGGCCACGAGGGTGCCGCCGCGGCCGCGGGTCACGACGACCCCCGCCTGCGTCAGCTGCCGGTAGGCGGCGACCACGGTGTTGCGGTTGACGCCGAGCTCGTCGGCGAGCGAGCGGACCGGTGGCAGCGGATCGCCGGGACGGAGCCGAGCGCGCTCGATCAGGTCACGCACGCTGTCGGCGATCTCGGTCGCGGATCGACCGTGGATGTCGGAGGTCATGGCACCGTCCCTGCTGTTCGCCGTCCGCTGATCGTCGGACGCAGACCATGCTATCTTTTGGCCTAGGCCAATGACTGCATTGGCCTCATCCGTCGTGATGACGGCGGCACCCGTCGAATTCCAGATTAGGGAGAACCCTCGTGACCACTGCCGACACGGGAACCGACCGCGTCAAGCGCGGCCTCGCCGAGATGCTCAAGGGCGGCGTCATCATGGACGTCGTCACACCCGAGCAGGCCAAGATCGCGGAGGATGCCGGCGCCGTCGCCGTCATGGCACTGGAGCGCGTCCCGGCCGACATCCGCGCCGAGGGCGGCGTGTCGCGCATGAGCGACCCCGACATGATCGACGGCATCATCGAGGCCGTCTCGATCCCGGTCATGGCCAAGGCCCGCATCGGCCACTTCGTCGAGGCGCAGGTGCTGCAGCAGCTCGGCGTGGACTACATCGACGAGTCCGAGGTCCTCTCGCCCGCCGACTACGTCAACCACATCGACAAGTGGAACTTCACCGTGCCTTTCGTGTGCGGCGCGACCAATCTCGGCGAGGCGCTGCGGCGCATCAACGAGGGCGCGGCCATGATCCGCTCCAAGGGCGAGGCCGGCACCGGCGACGTGTCCGAGGCCACCAAGCACATCCGCAAGATCAACGCCGAGATCAACGCGCTGCGCTCGATGAGCAAGGACGAGCTGTACGTCGCCGCGAAGGAGCTGCAGGCGCCCTACCAGCTGGTCGCCGAGATCGCCGAGACCGGCAAGCTGCCGGTCGTGCTCTTCGTCGCCGGCGGCGTCGCCACGCCGGCCGACGCGGCCATGATGATGCAGCTCGGCGCCGACGGCGTGTTCGTCGGCTCGGGCATCTTCAAGTCCGGCAATCCCGCCGAGCGGGCCGCCGCGATCGTGAAGGCCACCACGTTCTACGACGACCCCCAGGTGATCGCGGACGTGTCGCGCGGCCTGGGCGAGGCGATGGTCGGCATCAACGTGGCCGACCTGCCCGCACCCCACCGGCTCGCCGAGCGCGGCTGGTGACGATGCCGCGCGTCGGCGTCCTCGCGCTGCAGGGCGACGTCCGTGAGCACGTCCGCGTGCTCACGGACCTGGGTGCCGACGCCGTGGCGGTCCGCCGCCCGGAGGAGCTCGCCGCGGTCGACGGTCTCGTGATCCCCGGCGGTGAATCGAGCGTGATCGACAAGCTCGCGCGGGCGTTCGGGATGCGGCATCCACTTCGCGAAGCGATCGCCGACGGGATGCCGGTCTACGGGACCTGCGCCGGGCTCATCCTGCTCGCCGACCGCATCGCCGACGGCGCACCCGGGCAGCAGACGTTCGGCGGACTGGACGTGACGGTGCGCCGCAACGCGTTCGGCAGCCAGGTGGACTCGTTCGAGGTCGACCTCGCTGTCGCAGCACTGGGCGATCCGCCGGTGCATGCCGCGTTCATCCGCGCGCCGCTCGTCGAGGAGGTCGGCCCCGGCGTCGAGACGCTCGCGACGCTTGACGACGGACGCGTCGTGGCGGTGCGCCAGGGAGCGCTGCTCGGCACCTCGTTCCACCCCGAGGTGACAGGCGAGCGGCGGTTCCACGCGCTGCTGCTGGACCTCGTCCGCGATCGCGGGCGACGCAGCGTCGGCGCCGCGCCGCGGAGCGGCTCGTAGCCGGGGGATAAACTAGTCCGTCGGGCGAGGCGTTCACCCGCCTCCCGCCGACGAGCGTATTTCAGGAGGACCATGTCCGGGCATTCCAAGTGGGCAACGACCAAGCACAAGAAGGCCGTCATCGACAGCCGCCGTGCCAAGTCGTGGGCCAAGCTCATCAAGAACATCGAGGTCGCCGCGAAGCTCGGCGGTCCTGACCTGCAGGGCAACCCGACGCTGTTCGACGCCGTGCTCAAGGCGAAGAAGACGTCCGTCCCGAAGGACAACATCGACCGGGCGATCAAGCGCGGCGCCGGCATCGGCGGCGAGTCGGTCGAGTACGCCTCGATCATGTACGAGGGGTACGGCCCCAACGGCGTCGCCCTCATGATCGAGTGTCTGACCGACAACAAGAACCGCGCGGCCGCGGAGGTCCGTACCGCCCTCACCCGCAACGGCGGCACGCTCGCCGATCCCGGCAGTGTGGCGTACAACTTCACCCGCAAGGGCGTCATCGTCGTCGGCGGCGAGGGCACCAGCGAGGACGACGTCATGCTCGCCGTGCTCGAAGCCGGCGCCGAAGACGTCGAACCGCACGCGCAGGGATTCGAGGTCGTCACCGAGGCGACCGACCTGGTCGCGGTCCGCTCGGCGCTGCAGGACGCGGGCATCGACTACGAGTCGGCCGACGTCGAGTTCGTCCCCAACCTCAAGGTCGAGGTCGACGCCGACACCGCTCGCAAGGTGTTCCGCCTGATCGACGCGCTCGAAGACAGCGACGACGTCCAGAACGTCTACAGCAACTTCGACCTCACCGCCGAGGTGCAGGCCGAGCTCGAGTCCGACGAGGACTGACAACGGATGGAGTGGATGCCTCGACCCGGCGCAGCGCGCCTGGCCGAGGCATCCACTTCCGTCGCTTAGCGTGGGGGAGTGCGAACCGGCAGCTCGCGCGGGCCTCTCCGCGTCCTCGGAATCGACCCCGGCCTGACCCGCTGCGGCGTCGGCGTCGTCGACGTCGCGCCCGACCGCTCAGCGCAGCTCGTGCACGTGGGCGTGGTCCGCTCCGACGCGGACGCGCCGATCGAGGAGCGCCTGGCGGTGATCGCCGCCGGGCTGCGCGCGGTCATCGTGGCGCACTCTCCGGACGTCGTGGCGGTGGAGCGCGTGTTCGCACAGCACAACCGGCAGACGGTGATGGGCACCGCGCAGGCCAGCGGCATCGCGCTCCTCGTCGCCGGCGAACGCGGCATCCCCGCGGCGACCCATACGCCGTCCGAGGTCAAGGCCGCGATCACCGGCTACGGCAACGCCGACAAGCGTCAGGTGCAGACGATGGTGGCCCGGGTGCTGCGTCTGGAAGAGCTGCCCAAACCCGCCGACGCGGCCGACGCGCTGGCGCTCGCGCTGTGTCACGCCTGGCGCGGGGCACCGGCCGGCGGCGCCGCGTCAGGACCGCTGACGCCCGCCCAGCGCGCATGGGCCGACGCGGAGCGCCTCACCCGTCGCTGAAGCGCGCCGCCGAGCGGCGGCTGCGTGTCGCTCGAACAAACGTCCGAACCAGCCCGTAGGCTCGGAGCCATGATCTCCTCAGTCCGCGGCACCGCCGTGCACGTCGATGCGGATTCGGTCGTCGTCGAGGTCGGGGGAGTCGGACTGCACGTCGCGGTCACCCCGCAGATCGCGCGCACGACCCATCTCGGCGACACCGTGCTGCTGCACACCACCCTGATCGTCCGAGAGGACGCGCTGTCGCTGTTCGGCTTCGAGTCGCGCGAAGAGCTCACCGTGTTCGGTCAGCTGCTCGGCGTCACAGGCGTCGGCCCCAAGTCCGCGCTGGGCGTGCTCGCGACCCTCACCGTGCCGCAGATCGCCGATGCCGTCGCGTCCGACGACGACGCGCCGTTCCGCCGCGTCTCGGGCATCGGCCCCAAGACGGCCAAGCTCATCGTGGTGCAGCTCGCGGGAAAGATCGCGGTCACCCGTCCCACCGGTCCGACCGGAGTGGATGCCTCGTCCGCGCCGATCGTGCCGGCACAGGTCGTGCAGGCCCTCGTCGGGCTCGGCTGGTCGGAGCGGGTGGCCGCCGAGGCGGTCGAGGCCGCGGCATCCGACGCGTCCGATTCGGACCGGACGTCGGTGCCGGCGCTGCTGCGCCTGACCCTGGCGGCGCTGGGACCGGCGCGGAAGGAGACGGTCGGTGGTTGACGTCCACGACGACGCCGAGCCGGTCGACGAGGCGGAGCTCGCGATCGAGGGCGCGCTACGCCCCGCATCCCTCTCGGAGTTCGTCGGCCAGCAGAAGGTGCGCGGCCAGATGCAGCTGCTGCTCGACGCCGCGCGCATCCAGCAGCGGCCGGCCGACCACATCCTGCTGTCGGGCCCACCGGGGCTCGGCAAGACGACGCTCGCGATGATCGTCGCGCACGAGAGCGGGCGACCGCTGCGCCTGTCGAGCGGTCCCGCCATCCAGCACGCGGGCGACCTCGCTGCCCTGCTGTCGAGTCTCACCCCCGGCGAGGTGATGTTCATCGACGAGATCCACCGCATGGCCCGCTCTGCCGAAGAGATGCTGTACCTCGCGATGGAGGACTTCCGCATCGACATCATGGTCGGAAAGGGCGCCGGCGCCACCAGCATCCCGCTGGACCTCGCGCCGTTCACGCTCGTCGGCGCGACGACACGGTCGGGACTGCTGCCCAACCCGCTGCGCGACCGGTTCGGCTTCACCGCGCACCTCGAGTACTACGAGCCCGAAGAGCTGGAAAGGGTCATCGAGCGATCCGCCGTCATGCTGGGGGTGTCGCTGCCGCCGGCGGCCCGCGCCGAGATCGCCCGACGCTCGCGCGGCACACCCCGAATCGCCAACCGCCTGCTGCGTCGCGTCCGCGACTACATCGTCGTGCACGGGCGCACCGGGGCCGACATCGCCACCGTCGATGCCGCACTGGACCTCTACGACGTCGACGCGATCGGCCTCGACCGACTCGACCGGGCAGTGCTGGACGCCCTCGTCCGCCGCTTCCGCGGCGGACCCGTGGGGCTCAGCACGCTGGCGGTGGCCGTCGGCGAGGAACCGGACACCATCGAATCAGTGGTCGAGCCGTACCTCGTGCGCATCGGCTTCATGGGGCGGACGCCGCGCGGCCGCATCGCGATGCCTGAGGCGTACGCGCACCTCGGCGTGGCGAGCGTCGAATCGGTGCTCGGATTCGATGACCTATAATCGCTGGAGGCTTTCGCCTACCCCCCTCCTGCAAGGCACCGCCGCCGCGGCGCGTGCCTGATCCGAAAGGTGCCACCGGCTCCATGGACTTCGCTGCCTTCCTGAGCAACTACGGCCTCATCATCCTGCTGGTCGTGCTCCTCGTCTTCATGTTCTGGAGTTCCCGCCGCCGTATGCAGAAGCAGAAGGCCGAGCAGGAGCAGAAGGCGCGCCAGACCGTGCCGGGCTCGGAGGTGCTCCTCCAGGGCGGCCTGTACGGCACGATCGTGTCGTACGACCCCGACAACCTCGACCAGCCGGCCATCGTCGAGCTCGCGCCCGGCGTCGAGATCAAGGTCCACAGCCAGGCCATCCTGCGCGTCGTGACGCCCGGCGCCGACGCGGTCACCGAGGACGAGTACCTCGAGGCCGAAGAGAGCCACGCCGAGTACGCCGAGGGCGTCGCCAACGGCGACATCAGCTCGATCAGCGACGACGCCGCCAAGGCGAAGGACAAGGACGCTGGCAAGGGCGACGCCGAGTCCGGCCCCAAGGCCCAGGACTAGAGTCTGACCGTTCGCCCGTCCCGGGCGACCTCCAGAAAGCGAAGACGTGGCGACATCCACTCCCGTCCGGCATGCGTGGCGCGCGCTGACCGGCCTTCTCGTCATCACGGCGATCCTGTTCGGCATCAACGCCATCGGCGTCATGCTCGGCAAGAGCTCGTGGACCCCGTCCCTCGCGCTCGACCTGCAGGGCGGCACGCAGATCGTCCTCGAGGCGCAGACCGAGAACGGCGCCGACCCGTCGACCGAGCAGATGCAGCAGGCGGTCACGATCATCCGCCAGCGCGTCGACGCCTCCGGCGTCGGCGAGGCCGACGTGACCACGCAGTCCGGCAACCAGATCGTCGTGCAGATCCCCGGCCAGGCCGACGAAGAGACTCGCAACCGCATCGAGGCGTCCGCCCAGCTGCAGCTGCGTGCCGTGCTCTACACCGGTGCCCCGGCGAACACGTTCGTCGGCGATGACGGCAACTCGACACCGTACCCGACGCCCGACCCGGCGCTGCAGGCCACCCCGACCACCTCGCCCACCGACGGCAGCGACACCGCATGGATCACACCGGCGCTGCAGGCGGAGTTCCTCGCGTACGACTGCTCCGACCCGGCGAACGACCCGGCGAATGCGCCCAAGGACGAGCCGCTCATCACATGTGACGCGGACGGCTCCATCAAGTACATCCTCGGCCCGGTCGAGCTCGACGGCTCGTCGATCGACGACGCCACCTTCGGCCTGCAGACGAACAACAACCAGTGGGCGGTCAACCTCCAGTTCGACGCCGACGGCACCGAGACCTTCGGCGAGATCAGTCAGCGCCTGTACGGCGCCACGGCGCCGCTGAACCAGTTCGCGTTCGTGCTCGACGGCTATGTGCTGTCGGCGCCGTCGATGAACGGCGTGATCCTCGACGGCAAGCCGAGCATCACGGGCAGCTTCACGCAAGAGACCGCGAAGGTGCTCGCGGACCAGCTCAAGTACGGTGCTCTCCCGCTGAGCTTCAGCGTCGTGAGCTCGGACTCGATCTCGGCGACGCTCGGTTCGCAGCAGCTCATGATCGGACTCATCGCGGGTCTGATCGGTCTGGCGCTCGTCGCGGTGTACTCGCTGATCGTCTATCGCGCACTCGGCTTCATCATCATCGCCTCGCTCGTGGTGATGGCGGTGCTGACCTACGTCACCCTGTGCATCCTGGCCTGGCGCATGGGCTTCCGTCTGTCGCTGGCCGGCGTCGCGGGCCTCATCGTGACGATCGGCTTCACCGCCGACTCGTTCATCGTCTACTTCGAGCGCATCCGAGACGAGCTGCGAGACGGCAAGTCGATCACCGCGGCCGTCGAGGATGGCTGGGGTCGCGCCAAGCGCACGATCTACATCTCGAAGTCGATCAACATCCTCGCCGCCGTCGTGCTGTACATCCTCGCGGATGCCACGGTCAAGGGCTTCGCGTTCACCCTCGGTCTCACGACCGCGATCGACGTCCTGATCTTCATCCTGTTCACGCACCCGGTGCTGCAGCTGCTGGCGCGGACGAAGTTCTTCGGATCGGGGCATCCGCTCTCGGGTCTGGACCCCACCGCGCTCGGCGCCGTGTACCGCGGCCGCGCCCAGTTCCGCGACCCGGTGCTGACCACCGGCACTGCAGGACGCCGCAACGCGAAGTCCCGCGGCGAGGCTGCCCGCCGGCAGACGATCGCCGAGCGCAAGCAGGCGGAACAGGCGGCCGCTGACAGCAAACCCGTCACGACCGTCAAGGAGGGAGACGACTGATGCGCTCCATGAGCCAGCTCGGCAACGACCTCTACTCCGGAAAGACGTCATTCCCCTTCGTCGGCCGCCGGCGTCTGTGGTTCCTCATCGCGGCGATCCTCGTGGTCGCTTCGGCGCTCGTGCCGCTGTTTCGTCCCATCCAGTTCTCGATCGAGTTCACGGGCGGTTCGCAGTTCACGGTGACCGGCCTGTCGGCGCCCATCGACCAGCTCGCGGCGACCGACGCGGTGCACTCGGTCGTCCCCGACGCGACCACGAAGGTGGCCACGGTCGGCGACAACGCGATCCGCGTGCAGACCGACCAGATGACCGACGCGGAGAGCCGTCAGGTGTCCGCCGCCCTCGCGGACGCGTACGACGTGCCGGCCAGCGAGGTCAGCGCCTCGTTCATCGGGCCGAGCTGGGGCTCGGACGTCACCCGTCAGTCGCTGTGGGGTCTGGCCATCTTCCTCGCGCTGACCTTCCTGATCCTGGCGCTGTACTTCCGCACCTGGAAGATGTCGGTCTCGGCCATCATCGGCCTGGTCGACGTGCTCGTGATCACGATCGGCGTGTACGCGCTGTTCGGCTTCGAGATCTCGCCCGCCGCCGTCATCGGCTTCCTGACGATCCTGTCGTACGCCCTGTACGACACGACGGTCGTGTTCGACAAGATCAGGGAGAACACCAGCGAGGACGGCGAAGTGTCCGGTCGCACGTTCGGCGAGTCGGTCAACCTCGCGGTCAACCAGACGCTCGTCCGCTCGATCAACACGACCGTGGTCGCGATCCTGCCCACCGGTGCGATCCTGTTCATCGGCATCGTATGGGTCGGCGCGCAGACGCTCACCGACCTGTCGCTCGCGATCTTCGTGGGCACGATCGTCGCCGCGTACTCGACGCTGTTCGTGGCGTCGCCGCTGTACTCGCTGCTGCGCGAGAACGAGCCGGCGATCAAGGCACGCGACCAGCGCGTGCTCGACGCCCGCTCCCTCGCCGGCATCCCGGCCTGACGTGACGCCTGGGCCGGATGATTCCGGCCCGGGCGTCGCCTCACCGCACCCCGGTCGGAGCGACCCGGCCGCGGGCGTAGGATTGTGTGATTCGGCGGAGGGGAGGGGATTCGTGTGACCGAGACCATCCCGCCCGCCCAGTCGTCATCGCTGCGCCGCCTGGTTCCGCGCATCTTCTCGCGCTCGGCGAGACGTGACGACGTCGAGCAGCTGCTTCGCACGGTGCGCACGCACCACCCCAAGGGCGACCTCTCGATCATCGAGCGCGCGTATTCCGTCGCCGAGCGCGCGCACTCGGGTCAGGCACGTCAGAGCGGCGAACCGTACATCACCCACCCACTCGCGGTCGCGCAGATCCTCGCCGATCTCGGCCTCGGTCCGCGCGCGATCGCCGCGGCGCTGCTGCACGACACCGTCGAAGACACCGACTACTCGCTGGAGACGCTGACCGCCGAGTTCGGCGACGAGGTCGCGATGCTCGTCGACGGCGTCACGAAGCTCGACAAGGTCAAGTACGGCGAGAGCGCGCAGGCCGAAACGGTCCGCAAGATGATCGTCGCCATGTCGCGCGACATCCGGGTGCTGCTCATCAAGCTGGCCGACCGGCTTCACAACGCCCGGACGTGGGGGTTCGTGCCGCCCGAGAAAGCGCGCAAGAAGGCCACCGAGACGCTGGAGATCTACGCTCCGCTCGCACATCGACTCGGCATCCAGGCGATCAAGTCCGAGCTCGAGGACCTCTCGTTCGCCGTGCTGCAGCCGAAGCTGTATGCCGAGATCGACAGCCTCGTCAAGCAGCGGACCCCGCAGCGCGAGCAGTACGTCCAGAACGTCATCGACGCCGTCGACAGCGATCTGCGCGAACTGCGCATCCGCGGTCGCGTCATGGGCCGGCCGAAGCAGCTGTACTCCGTGTACCAGAAGATGGTCGTGCGCGGGCGTGAGTTCGACGACATCTACGACCTCATCGGCATCCGCATCCTCGTCGGCAGCGTGCGCGACTGCTACGCGGTGCTCGGCGCGATCCACGCACGGTGGACCCCGCTGCCCGGCCGTTTCAAGGACTACATCGCCACCCCGAAGTTCAACCTCTACCAGTCGCTGCACACCACGGTGATCGGCCCCGGCGGCCGCACGGTCGAGATCCAGATCCGCACGCACGAGATGCACCAGCAGGCGGAGTACGGCGTCGCGGCCCACTGGAAGTACAAGGAGCGGATGAACGGCGGCAAGACGGACTCCAAGTCCGTCGACACCGACATGGCGTGGCTCGCTCACATCTCGGACTGGCAGGCAGAGACCGCCGACCCCGGTGAGTTCCTCGACTCGCTGCGCTTCGAGATCGGCGCGAAAGAGGTCTACGTCTTCACGCCGAAGGGCCGCGTGATCGGTCTGCCCGCGGGCGCGACTCCGGTCGACTTCGCGTACGCGGTCCACACCGAGGTGGGTCACCGCACGATGGGGGCGAAGGTCAACGGCCGCCTCGTGCCGCTGGAGTCCGAGCTGAAGAGCGGCGATGTGGTCGAGGTGTTCACGTCGAAGAACCCCGACGCGGGTCCCTCCCAGGACTGGTTGGGCTTCGTCAAGAGCACCCGGGCGCGCAACAAGATCCGCGGCTGGTTCACCAAGGAGCGCCGCGAAGAGGCGATCGAGCAGGGCAAGGAGTCGATCGCGCGTGCGATGCGGCGACAGAACCTGCCTCTGCAGCGGCTCATGAGTCAGGACTCGTTCTCCGAGGTCGCGCATCTGCTGCGCTACGAGGACGTCTCGGCGCTCTACGCGGCCGTCGGCGAAGGCCATGTCTCGACCCAGTCCGTGATCGAGAAGGTCACCGCGCTGGTCGCAGCGAACGACACCGCCACCGGCCCCATCGACCTCCCGCCGGTGGGCCGTTCCCGCGCGCCGCGCGGGGGAGACTCGGGCATCCTGGTCCGCGGCGCCCCTGACATCCTCGTCAAGCTCGCGAAGTGCTGCACTCCCGTCCCCGGCGATCAGGTCGTCGGCTTCGTGACCCGCGGCAGCGGCGTCTCGGTCCATCGCGCCGACTGCACGAACGTGAAGTCGCTGATGGACGACCCCGAGCGGCTCATCGACGTCGAGTGGGCGCCGACGACCAAGAGCGTGTTCCTCGTGCAGATCCAGGTCGAGGCGCTCGATCGCTCCGGTCTGTTGAGTGACGTCACCCGCGTGCTCAGCGAGCACCACGTCAACATCCTCTCGGCGACGGTCTCCACGACGAACGACCGTCTGGCGCTCAGTCGCTTCGTGTTCGAGATGGGCGACATCGTCCACCTCGACCGCGTCCTCAACGCGGTGCGCCGCATCGACGCGGTCTACGACGTCTACCGCGTCACATCGTCCTGACAGCCACGCGACAGGTCGGCTGCGACCGCGCGCAGCACGCGCAGCGCGGCGTTCTTGTGCGGCAGCGTGCCGCGCTCCAGTCGCACGATCGCCGGCTCCACCGCTCCCGGGTGCGAGATGCCCAGCAGGCCCGCCGCACGCGCGTGGGCGGCATCCGTCGTCCTCGCGAGGTCGATCATCGTTCGCACCGGCGTCGTCACCCGCACGCCGCCGATCACCTCCAGATCCGCCGCGGGCACGGCGACGTCGCGATACACGACGTGACGGTCGGGCGTGACGTGAAGGCGATGCGCGACGCCGCGTTGCACGGTGTGGCGAGCGGGCGGCTGGGGGAGTCCGCCATGGATCCAGGCCGCGGTCAGGTGCGTGGCGGCCAGCGTGTCGCCGAGCAGTCGCGTCAGCGCACCTGCCCGCAGGGCCGCCGTCTCGACGGCGTCGGCCGGGATGTAGGCGTCACCGAGTTCGACGAGGTGACCGTCGAGGCAGGCGGCGGTCAGTTCGGCGCGCGAGAGCCGGTCGTCGGCGAAGTACAGGAACGGCGAGGCCATGCGTGAAGTGTGCCGCACCCGGGCCCGCCGAGGGATGCCGCATCCCTACGTCTGTGGAGAACCGGCGCTGAATCGAAGAGGCCTCCGGCCGGCACACGGTGCCGGCCGGAGGCCTCAGGATCAGTCGACGGCGTCAGCCGCCCAATGCCTTGAGCCACGACTTGCGCGCCTCGAGCGCGTCGGACGCCTGCGCGATGGCCTTCTTGTCGCCGGACTTCTGGGCGGCGGCCAGTTCGTCTTCGAGCTTCTGGATGGCGTCGGTGAGCTGGCGCGTCATGTCGTTGGCACGCGCCTTCTGCTCGGGATCGTTGCGCTTCCAGTCCGCGTCCTCGCGCCCGCGCAGGGCGTTCTCGATGCGACGCAGCTCGTCGTCGAGCGAGCGCTCGGCATCTCGCGGGAAGATGCGGCCGACCTCGTCCCACTGCCGCTGGATGCCGGTCAGGATCGAGCGTGCCTTGGCGATGTCCCGCTCATCGCCGACGGCCTTCGCCTCCTCCAGGAGAGCGCGCTTGGCCTCGATCTTCTCGCGTGACGCCTCGGCGTCAGCGGTCTCGCGCTCGACGCGGGCGCCGTAGAGTGCGTCGCCGGCGGCCTTGAACCGCGCCCACAGCGCGTCGTCGACCTTCTTGCCGGCGCGACCGGCGGTCTTCCACTCGTCGAGCAGGTCGCGGTATGCGGGGATCCCGTCCTCGCCCTTGGGCGCGAGGGCCTCGGCCTTCTCGACCAGCCGGGTCTTGCGGTCGCGGACGCCCTTGTGGGCCTCGTCGAGCTCCGCGTAGAACGCACGGCGGTGCTTGTCGACCGTCGCACGCGCGTCGCGGAATCGCTTCCAGAACTGCTGGGCCGTGGACTTCGGCAGGCGCGGACCGTTCTGCTGCTGCGACTGCCACTGATCGAACAGCCCGTTGATCTCGGCGGTCACCTGCTTCCACTGCACCGTGCGCGGGTCGCGTGCGGCGAGAGCCTCCGCCTTCTCGACGAGTTCCGTCCGCGCCTTGACGGCGTCGTCGACAGCCTCTCGCGCGGCGACGGCCTCGGTCTCGGACTGCGCCGCGAGCGTCTCGGTCAGCGCCGCGACACGGGCCGCGAGGCGTGCGAGGTCGCCGACCGCGGCGGCACCCTCGAGCTTGCCGTTGATCGTGCGCGCTGTCGCCCGCAGGTCGGACGCCGACGCTCCGCCCCGACGATGGCGCACCTCGAGGAGGGTCACCTCGCTCGCGAGGTCGGCGTACTTGCGCTCGAAGTAGGCGAGCGCCTCTTCGGCCGAGCCGTCGGGGTACTGGCCCACGACACGCCAGCCGTCGGCCTCGCGCACCGAGACGGTGCCGTCGTCATCGACGCGGCCCCACGGCTCGGCGGCACCGGAGGCCACCGGAGCGGACTCCTCGACGACGATCTCGGTCACCTCGATCGCGACCACGTCGCCCTCGGCGTCTTCGACCACTTCCACGATCTCCACGACCTCGGCCTCCACGACCTCGATCTCCACGACCTCGGCCTCGGCATCCGCGACTCCGGGGTCCGCTGCGTCCGCCTCGGGGGCCGGTTCATCGGCGGTCGCGGCATCCGCTTCGACCGTGTCGTCGGCGACGGGGGTCTCTGCGGGGGTGGACGTCGTCTCGGGTCCGCCGTTCTCGGGGAGCTCGGGGGCGTCGGTCTCGGGCTGGGGGTCTGCTGCGGCAGTCACGGGATGCACCTCATCGCGGCTTGCGCCGTCTGTGGGAGTAGGACGGCTCACAGCCTAGTACGGCGGATGCCCCATCCCGGTGCCTGCCGGCACCGCCGGCGCCGTGAGCGCGAGGCGCGAGAGCGCGAGCGTCAGGGCGTGGGCGTCGGCGTCGGGCTCGGGTCCGGCTCGCCGCTCGGGGCAGGAGTGGACGTCGACGACGGCGCGGGGGCCGGCGCGCCGGGTCCGGCCACGAAGTAGGCGGTCTGGATTCCCACGATGCCCAGCACGAGGATCCCGCCCGCGATGCCCGCGATCAGGTTGTCGCGGGTGCGGCGACGGACCTGCCCGTCGTGGAACTGACGGCGGGCCTGATAGGTCCGCGTCCGCTCACGCGCGGCACGTGCATCTCGATCCTTGCCACCGCCGGCCACGGGGCCTCCTCTTGTCGTCGTCCCAGGCGCACATCGTCGTCCCCGGACGCACGGGGGTCCACAGCCCGGGGCGGGTTGATCCTACGGCCCGGCGTCACGGCGGCCAAACCGGGGCGGACCCGCTGTCGTGCCCCCGGGATAGCCTGGGTGCGTGACCTCGCCGACCGCACTGTTCCAGGGACTCACGCCCTTGGCCGTGCGCATGCGTCCTTCCTCTCTCGACGAGGTCGCCGGGCAGTCGCATCTGCTGCGCGCGGGGTCGCCGCTGGTGACGCTCGCGAATCCGGATGCCGCGGCCCGCGCCGCCACGTCGGTGATCCTGTGGGGGCCGCCGGGCACCGGCAAGACGACTCTCGCCCAGGCGATCGCGCGCTCGTCGGGGCGCCGCTTCGTGGAGCTGTCGGCCGTGACGGCCGGCGTCCGCGACGTGCGCGAGGTCATGCAGGAGGCGATGACGCAGCGCGATCTCTACGGCGCGTCGACGATCCTCTTCCTCGACGAGATCCACCGGTTCACGAAGGCGCAGCAGGACGCGTTGCTGCCGGGTGTCGAGAACGGCTGGGTCGTGCTCATCGCCGCGACGACCGAGAACCCGTCGTTCTCGGTCGTCTCTCCGCTGCTGTCGCGTTCGCTGCTGCTCACGCTGAAACCGCTCACGGACGCCGACCTCGCGATGCTGCTCGACCGGGCGGTCGCCGACGCGCGCGGACTCGCCGGTGCGGTGCGTCTCGGCGACGATGCCCGGGACGCGCTCGTGCGGCTCGCCTCGGGCGATGCCCGTCGGGCGCTCACCGCGCTCGAGGCGGCGGCATCCCTCGCGGTCCCCGACGACACGGGCACCGACGAAGCGGAGACCTCGGCCGACTCGGCGGTGCCGGAGATCACGTCGGAGCAGGTGGCGCAGGCCGTCGACCGGGCGCTGCTGCGCTATGACCGGCAGGGCGACGAGCACTACGACGTCATCAGCGCGTTCATCAAGTCGATCCGCGGGTCGGACGTCGACGCCGCGGTCCACTACCTCGCGCGCATGATCGAGGCCGGCGAGGATCCCCGGTTCATCGCCCGCCGCCTCATCATCTCGGCCGCCGAAGACATCGGTCTGGCCGACCCGCAGGCACTTCCCATCGCCGTCGCCGCAGCCGACGCGGTGCAGTTCATCGGCATGCCCGAGGGGCGCATCCCCCTCGCCGAGGCGACCGTCTACCTCGCGACGACGGCGAAGTCGAACGCCGCCTATGCGGCCATCGACGCCGCGATCGCCGACGTCCGTGCCGGCGGGTTCGGGCGCGTCCCGATGCACCTGCGCGACGCGCACTACCCGGGGGCCAAACGGCTCGGGCACGGCAAGGGGTACGTGTACCCGCACGACTCCGAGATCGGCATCTCGCCGCAGCAGTACCTGCCCGACGAGCTGCACGGCCGCCGCTACTACGAGCCGAAGGCGCTCGGCGCCGAGCGCGACGTGCAGGCCCGGTTGGAGAAGATCCGCCGCATCCTCGACGGCGGCTGACCGCCTGAACATCGGCTGATCGGGGTGAAAGCCGAGGTCTGGTAAGCTTGAGAGGCTCGAAACGCAGTTTTCGGGCATCCCCTCTCTTCCTGAACTACCTTCCGGCATGCCCCGGCGTGCAGTCCGGACAGGGCGAAGACAGGGCGATACGTCCGCGGGCCGTGAGAGACACGGCCGCGTCATCGAAAGGAACACTTCGTGGCAACGAAGTCCCAGGACCGCCGCAAGGTCCGTCTGTCCCGCGCTCTCGGCGTGGCCCTCACCCCGAAGGCCGCCAAGTACCTCGAGAAGCGCCCTTACGCTCCGGGTGAGCACGGCCGCACCAAGCGCAAGCAGGACAGCGACTACGCCGTCCGCCTCCGCGAGAAGCAGCGTCTGCGTGAGCAGTACGGCATCCGCGAGAAGCAGATGCGCAACACGTTCAACGAGGCCCGCCGCACCCAGGGCCTGACGGGTGAGAACCTCGTCGAGCTCCTCGAGATGCGTCTAGACGCGCTCGTGCTGCGCGCCGGCTTCGCCCGCACCACCGCGCAGGCGCGCCAGATGGTCGTGCACCGCCACATCCTCGTGGACGGCCAGCTCGTCGACCGCCCGTCGTTCCGCGTCAAGCCGGGTCAGCTTATCCACGTCAAGGCCAAGAGCGAGGGCATCGAGCCCTTCCAGGTCGCAGCGCTCGGCGGTCACGCCGAGGTCCTGCCGCCCGTTCCCGGCTACCTCGAGGTCGAGCTCGACAAGCTCCAGGCCCGCCTCGTGCGTCGCCCGAAGCGCGTCGAGGTCCCCGTGGTCTGCGAAGTCCAGCTCGTCGTCGAGTACTACGCGGCGCGCTAGCGCCGCGGGCGGACGCGGTGCTTCGCACCGCGTCCGAAAACAACACAGCGCGCTAAGCAGCAACGCATGAAGGGCGTCGGGGTCACCCGACGCCCTTCGTCGTTTCCGCATACGATGGAGGGATGCCGCGCCCCGGCGGCCCGCGAGGAAGTGGTGACATGAAGAACCTGGTGTGGTTCCTGCTCGGCATCGCCGGAGGATTCGTCGTGGCGCACTTCATGAACAAGGACCCGCGCGGGCACGAGATCCTCGCCGATGTGGACTCCCGCATCACCGAGTTCACCGACCGCATCGGCGACGCCTACCGCGAGCAGGAGGCCCGCTTCGCCGGCATCGTCGACGACGTCCGGGATGCCGCCGCAGAAGCCGCCGGGACCGCCAAGGACGCGGCATCCACTGCCGCCGACGCGGTCGTCGACGCCGCCCAGAGCGCGGCCGACAAGCTCACCGACTGACCCGCCGCACCCGCTCACCGGCAGAGCCGGGGAGTCGGCGTGCCGCCCGACACGCATCCGCACGCATAGCAAGGACCCGCATGAAGACCGCTGAGATCGCGCAGCGCTACCTCGACTACTTCGAGAAGAACGGCCACACCATCGTCCCGTCGGCGTCGCTGGTGACCGACGACCCGGCGCTGCTGTTCACGGTGGCCGGCATGGTGCCGTTCATTCCGTACCTGTCGGGCGACGTCCCGGCGCCGTACGCGCGTGCGGCCGACAACCAGAAGTGCATCCGCACCAACGACATCGAAGAGGTCGGCAAGACGCCGCGTCACGGCACGTTCTTCCAGATGCTGGGCAACTGGTCGTTCGGCGACTACTTCAAAGAGGGCGCGATCCGCTACGCGTGGGAGCTGCTGACCAGCCCCGAGGCGGACGGCGGCCTCGCCTTCGACCCGAAGGACCTCTGGGTCACGGTCTACGAAGAGGACGACGAGGCGCACGATCTCTGGCTGCAGCTGACCGACCTGCCCGAGGAGCGCATCCAGCGTCTGGGCAAGGACACGAACTACTGGAGCACCGGGCTGCCGGGACCTGCGGGTCCGTGCTCGGAGATCTTCTTCGACCGCGGCCCTGCCTACGGCATCGACGGCGGGCCGGCGACGGACGACGACCGCTACGTCGAGATCTGGAACCTCGTGTTCATGCAGTACGAGATCACGAACGTGCGCTCGAAGTACGACTTCGACATCGTCGGCGAACTGCCCAACAAGAACATCGACACCGGCATGGGCCTGGAGCGCATCGCGTTCATCAAGCAGGGCGTCGACAACATGTACGAGACCGACCAGGTGCGTCCGGTGCTCGACAAGGCCGTGGCGCTCTCGGGCCGCACGTACGGCGCGAACCACGAGGACGACGTGCGCTTCCGTGTGGTGGCCGACCACATCCGCTCGTCGCTGATGCTGATGTCGGACGGCGTGACGCCCGCCAACGACGGCCGCGGCTACATCCTGCGCCGCCTGATGCGCCGCGCGATCCGCTCGATGCGCCTGCTGGGGGTGGACGGGCCGACGTTCGAGGTGCTGTTCACGGCATCCCGCGATGCCATGAAGAGCGCCTACCCGGTCGTCGAGGCGGACTGGGCGCGCATCTCGCAGTACGCGCTGGCCGAAGAGGCGACGTTCCTGCGCACGCTCGCGGCGGGGGAGTCGATCCTGGGGGAGTCGCTCTCCGAGACGAAGGCCTCCGGCGGCACCACGGTCGCCGGCTCCGAGGCCTTCCTGCTGCACGACACGTACGGCTTCCCGATCGACCTGACGCTCGAGATCGCCGAGGAGGCGGGGCTGACGGTCGACCGCGCCGCGTTCGACACGCTCATGCAGGAGCAGCGCGCCCGTGCCAAGGCGGATGCCCGCGCCCGCAAGCGCCAGCTCGCCGACACGAGCGTGTACCGCGACCTCCGAGCGCTCGGCGAGACCGGGTTCACCGGCTACAGCGACCTCGAGACCGAGTCGCGCGTGCTGGGCATCCTCATCGACGGCGTGTCGACAGACCGCGCCACGACGGGCCAGATCGCCGAGGTGATCCTCGCAGAGACGGCGCTGTACGCCGAGTCGGGCGGCCAGGTCGCCGACAAGGGCGTCATCGTGGGCCCGGGGTATGAGCTCGAAGTGCTCGACGTGCAGAAGCCCGTGCCCGGCCTCATCAGCCACACCGTCGAGGTGTCCTCCGGCGAGGTCGGCGTCGGCCAGCCGGCGACGTCGGTGGTGGATGCCGCCAACCGCCGAGCCGCCCGCCAGGCGCACTCGGCCACCCACCTGGTGCATGCGGCGCTGCGCGACACGCTCGGCAAGACGGCGACGCAGGCCGGATCGCTCAACCGTGCCGGCTACATGCGCTTCGACTTCTCGTGGGGCCAGGCACTGTCGGACGACACCAAGACCGAGATCGAAGAGATCGCGAACAACGCGGTGCGCGACAACCTCGAGGTGACCACGCGCGTGCTGCCGCTCGACGAGGCGCGCTCGCTCGGCGCGATGGCACTGTTCGGGGAGAAGTACGGCGACACCGTGCGCATGGTCGACATCGGCGGCCCCTGGTCGCGCGAGCTGTGCGCCGGCACGCACGTGTCGACGAGCGCCGAGATCGGCCTCATCAACCTCGTCGGCGAGTCGTCGGTGGGCGCCTCCAACCGTCGCGTCGAGGCGCTCGTCGGGCTCGACGCGTTCCGCTCCCTCGCGGCCGAGCGCGCCCTGGTGTCGCAGCTGACGTCGTCGCTCAAGGCGCCGCGCGAGCAGCTGCCCGCGCGCATCGCGGAGCTGCAGGCGAACCTCAAGGCGGCCGAGAAGAAGATCGCCGCGTTCGAGGCGAAGGCCCTGGGCGACCGCCTGCCCGCCCTGGCGGCTGCCGCGACCCGCGTCGGCGACACGCTCGTGGTGGCCGAGCCGCTGGGCTCCGCGGCCTCGGCGGACGATGTCCGCTCCCTCGCGCTGCAGGTGCGCGAGCGCCTGGGCTCCGATGCCGCGGTGATCGCACTCGGCGCGGTCGTGAACGGCCGTCCGGTGGTGATCGTCGCCACCAACGACGCGGCTCGTGTCGCGGGTGCCAAGGCCGGCGTGCTCGCCAAGACCGCCGCCGGTGTGCTCGGCGGCGGCGGTGGCGGTCGCGATGATGTGGCCCAGGGCGGCGGAACGGACGCGACGGCGCTGCCGGCCGCGCTGGCCGCGGTGAAGGACGCCGTCGGCGCGTGAGCCGAACCAGCAGATGACCCAGCCGATGACACATTTCAGACGGGGCACCCGGCTCGGCATCGACGTGGGCAAGGCACGCGTCGGGGTGGCCAAGTGCGACCCCGACGGGCTGCTCGCGACGCCCGTCGAGACGGTGCCCCGCGACGACGCCTCGGTGGCGCGGATCGCCGCGCTGGCCGAGGAGCACTCGACGTTCGAGCTCTACGTCGGCTTGCCCTTGAATCTGCGCGGCGAGGACACCGCCTCGACGCAGGACGCGCGAGAGTTCGCTGCGGCGCTGGCGGCGGCGACCGGCCTCGTGGTGCGCCTCGTCGACGAACGGCTCTCGACCGTCTCGGCACACGCGGCACTGCGCAGTTCGGGCAGATCCCAGCGATCCTCGCGTAGCATCGTTGACCAGGTCGCCGCTGTCGTGCTGCTTCAGCAGGCACTCGATGTCGAGAAGAGCACCGGCCGCCCGCCCGGAACCCCCGTCTCCCAGGAGCCCGCCTGATGCCCGACTCATCGCCCGACGGCGCTGCAGCGCCGCTCTCGCGTCGCGCCGCCCGTGAGGCCGCCGCTCGCCAGGCGGCGACCGGAGCGACGCCGACGGCGAACCCGCCGCAGTCGCCGGCCGCGCCGGTGCCGCCGGCATCCATCCCCGCCGCGCAGCCCACTGCGACCCCGCCGCAGCTGCCCGCACCGGCCGCCGCGGTGTCGTGGGAGTCGCTGATCACCGGCGCGACGCCCGTCGTCGGGAGCGGTCCCACCCCGGCCGTCGCCGCGGATGCGGAACCGGCGCAGACGCCGGGGAGCGGGTTCCAGCCGGTGCCCCTGCGGGCCCCGCGCCCGACACGCACCGACGTGGACGCCACGCCCGAGACCGATCCGTGGCTGTTCTCAGGAGACACCGCGCCCGCGATGCCCTACAGTCGGGGCAACACCGGCGCGACCGCGACGGTGACCGCTACGGCGACCCGGACGGCGACGAGGCCCGACGAGACGCCGACGCCGGCCGCGCAGCGCCCCCCGACGGCGACGCTGGACGACCTGTTCAGCGGTTCGACCTCGACGGACGACATCGGACACGTGCCCCCGCCCAAGAACAAGAAGCGACGCCGCATCGGCGGCTGGATCGCCCTGGGCGTGGTCCTCGTGATCCTCGGCGGCATCACGGCGGGCGGCTTGTACGTGTGGAACACGTACGAGGACAAGATCCGCGAGGTCATGGGCTGGGAGGAGCCCAAGGACTACGAGGCGGGGCTCGCCAACGGCGAGACCTCGATCACGATCTCGTCCGGCGACACCGGACAGCCCATCTCGACGGCGCTGTACGAGGCGGGCGTGACGAAGACGGACGACGCCTTCTACGACTACCTCATCACGAGCGGTCAGAACCCGATCTTCCAGCCCGGTGTCTACACGCTGCAGAAGCAGATGACGAGCGAGGCGGCTCTGGCTGCGCTCCTGGATCCTGCCAACCGGCAGGAGTACACCGCGCAGATCCCCGAGGGCTTCACCGTCGACGGCACGCTGCAGCGCCTCTCGGAGGGCACCGGCATCCCGCTCGCCGATCTGCAGGCGGCCGCCGCCGATCCCACGGCCTACGGCGTGCCGGTCGACCCGGCCGTCGTCGCGGCCGGCGGGCAGCCGCTCGAAGGCTGGCTCTTCCCCGCGACCTACACGTTCGATCCGGGCGTCACGGCGCAGGCGGCGATCCAGACGCTGGTGGACCGCACGATCCAGTCGTTGGATGCCGCGGGCGTGCCCGTCGATGACCGTCAGCGCGTCCTCACCGTCGCCTCGATCATCCAGCGCGAGGCGCGGTTCGAGGCCGATATGCAGAAGGTCTCGCGTGTCATCGAGAACCGTCTCGTCCCGAGCAACCAGGAGACGTTCGGGCTGCTGCAGATGGACTCCACCGCTCAGTACGGCTACGGCGAGATGCACGACGGCACGGTGAGCTCATCGGCCGAGGCTCTCGCCGATGACAACCCGTGGAACACCTACGTGCACGCCGGCCTGCCGGTCGGCCCGATCTCCAACCCCGGGGACGTCGCGATCGACGCGGCGATGCACCCGGCCGACGGCGACTGGCTGTACTTCGTGACCGTCGACCTCGACAGCGGTGAGACGGTGTTCACGAACAACCTCGCCGATCACAACCGTGCCGTGAAGCAGTGGCAGACGTGGTGCTCCGAGCACCCGGATTCGGGGTGCTGAACCCCGCAGCCGCACACCTGGAGGTGTGGGGCGATCCGATCGCGCACAGTCGCTCGCCGCAGCTGCACGCGGCCGCGTACGACGTGCTGGGGCTCGATTGGAGCTACGGCCGCCGCCGCGTCGACGAGACGTCGTTCGCTGCTGAGCTCGCCGGACTCGACGCCACCTGGCGCGGCCTGTCGCTCACGATGCCCCTCAAGGGCGTGGCGCACGCGGCAGCGGTGAACCGCGACCGCCGGGCGGAGCTCACCGGCGCCGTCAACACGCTGCTGCTCGATCCCGACGGGCCACGGGGCTTCAACACGGATGTCGGCGGCATCGTCCGCGCCCTCGCCGACGACGGCGTCACCGCCGTGCCGCGCGCCAGGATCGTCGGCGCCGGCGCGACGGCGACCTCCGCGCTCGTGGCGCTCGGCGAGCTCGGCGCCGAGGCCGTCGACGTCGTCGCCCGCCGCCCCGAGGCCGTCGAGCCGCTGGCGGCACTCGGCGGCCGCCTGGGCATCAAGGTCATCGCCGCGCCGTTCGCGGCATCCGGTCACCACGACGTGCCGCTCACGATCGCGACGCTCCCCGGCGATGCGCCGGTGAGGGATGCCGCCGCCGACGCGCTCGCCCGGACCGGCGGGCTGCTGCTCGACGTGGTGTACGGCCACTGGCCCACCTCGCTGTCCGCGGCGTGGGAGCGCGCCGGCGGAACCGCCCGATCGGGACTCGGGATGCTGCTGCATCAGGCTCTGCTGCAGATCCGGATCTTCCGTCACGGCGACCCCGATGCGCCTCTCGACGCCGAGTCGGAGGCGCTCGAGGCGATGCGCCGCGCCCTGGAGACGCCCGCGGCGGCGTAACCCCCGCCCCGGGCGTGGGAGACTGGAGCAATGCTCCGCGTGCTCACGGCCGGCGAATCGCACGGCCCCGAACTCGTCGCCGTCATGGAGGGACTGCCTGCGGGCGTCCCGATCTCCCGCGCCGCGATCCAGGAGGATCTCGCGCGCCGCAAGCTCGGCTACGGCCGCGGCTCGCGCATGAAGTTCGAAGAGGACGACCTGACCATCTCGTCGGGCGTCCGCCACGGCTTCACGCTCGGCAGCCCCATCGCGCTGCGGATCGGCAACACCGAATGGCCGAAGTGGGTCGAGGTGATGAGCCCCGAGCCCGTGGAGCTCACCGACAAGTCCCGCGGACGCGGCGCCGCGCTCACTCGCCCGCGCCCCGGCCACGCCGACCTCGTCGGCATGCAGAAGTACGGGTTCGACGAGGCCCGCCCGATCCTGGAGCGCGCGAGCGCGCGCGAGACGGCCGCGCGCGTCGCCCTGGGCGCGCTGGCCCGCGCCTTCCTGAGCGAGCTCGGCATCCGCCTCGTCAGCCACACGCTGTCGATCGGCCCCGTCCAGGTGCCCGCGGGCGCCGCCCTGCCGACCCCCGAGGACGTCGACGCGCTCGACGCCGACCCGCTGCGCTGCTTCGACCCGGCCACGAGCGCCGCGATGGTCGAAGAGGTGGATGCCGCGAAGAGGGACGGCGACACGCTCGGCGGCATCGTCGAGGTGCTCGCCTACGGACTGCCGCCCGGCCTCGGCTCGCACGTGCACTGGGACCGCCGGCTGGACGCCAAGCTCGCGCAGGCGTTGATGAGCATCCAGGCGATCAAGGGCGTCGAGGTCGGTGACGGGTTCGAGACCACCCGGCGCCGCGGCTCGGCCGCCCACGACGAGCTGTTCACCGCGCACGAGGGCATCACGCGATCCAGCGACAAGGCGGGCGGCACCGAAGGCGGCATGTCGACCGGCACCGTGCTGCGCGTGCGCGCCGGCATGAAGCCGATCGCGACGGTCCCGCGCGCACTTCATACCGTCGACGTGGCCACCGGCGACGCCGCGCAGGCCCACCACCAGCGCTCGGACGTGTGCGCGGTCCCCGCGGCCGGCGTCGTCGCCGAGGCGATGGTCGCCGTCGTGCTCGCCGAGGTCGTGCTGGAGAAGTTCGGCGGCGACAGCGTCGCCGAGACCCGCCGCAACCTCGAGGGCTACCTCGCGGCGATCCCCGACGCGCTGCGCACCGCCGCCGAGAGCGACCTCGCTCTGCTGGCCGACGGCGCTGCCGGCGACGACGCCGTCAGCCATGACCTCGCACACTGACACCGTCGTGCTGATCGGCCCGATGGGGGCCGGCAAGACCAGCATCGGCAAGAAGGCCGCGCGCGCTCTCGGCGTGCCGTTCTTCGACACCGACGCCGCCGTGGTTCGCGATCACGGGCCCATCGAGCGCCTGTTCGCCGAGCAGGGCGAGGCCCATTTCCGCGGACTGGAGCGCTCGGCCGTGTCGGAGGGCCTCGCGGCGGGGGGCATCGTGTCGCTCGGCGGGGGAGCGGTGCTGCATCCCGAGACGCGCGCCGAGCTCGCGCAGCGCCGCGTCGTGCTGCTGACCGTCGCACCGCGCGTCGTGGCGGGCCGCGTCCGCGACTCGAACCGCCCGCTGCTGCAGGGCGACGACGCGATCAGGCGGTGGACGGCCATCTACGAAGAGCGCAGGCCCGTGTACGAAGAACTCGCCGACGTGACGTTCGACACGTCGAGCGGACCCATCCAAGACATCGTCGACGCTCTCGTCGCGTGGGTGCGCGGCGCGGACCGCGTCCCGCTGATCGGGACGGACCAGGAGGAGACGGCATGACGGATGCCACGACCATCACCGTGCGCGGCGACGCGAGCTACGACATCACCGTGGGGCGCGGCATCCTCTCGTCCCTCGGCGACACACTGCCGCCGGGGGCGCGCAAGGTGCTCGTGATCCACCCGCCGACGCTCGCCGAGCAGGCCGAGCGCCTGCGCGCGCAGCTCGTGGGCGAGCGTGAGGTGCTGCTGGCCGAGATCCCCGACGCGGAGGCGGGCAAGCGCATCGAGGTGGCCAGCTTCTGCTGGCAGGTCATGGGCAAGGCCGACTTCACCCGCACCGACGCCGTGGTCGGCTTCGGCGGCGGCGCCGTGACCGACCTCGCCGGCTTCGTCGCGGCCACGTGGCTGCGCGGCGTCGAGGTCGTGCAGGTGCCGACGACGGTGCTCGGCATGGTCGACGCTGCCGTCGGCGGCAAGACCGGCGTCAACACCGCAGAGGGCAAGAACCTCGTCGGCGCGTTCTGGGCTCCGCGCGCGGTGCTGTGCGACCTCGACCTGCTCGACACGCTGTCGCGCAACGAGCGGGTCGCCGGCTACGCCGAGGTCGTCAAGGCAGGCTTCATCTGGGCGCCCGAGATCCTCGACCTCGTCGAGGCAGACCCCGAGACCGCCGTGGATCCGCACAGCGCCGCGTTCCGCCGCACGATCGAGCTCGCGATCGAGATGAAGGCGCGCGTCGTGGGCGAGGACCTGCGCGAGGCGGGACTGCGCGAGATCCTCAACTACGGCCACACCCTCGGGCACGCCATCGAGCACGCCGAGCGCTACCGCTGGCGCCACGGCGCCGCCATCTCCGTCGGCATGGTGTTCGCCGCCGAGCTGTCACGCCTGGCGGGCCGGCTTCCGGATGCCGCCGCCCAGCGCCATCGCGACATCCTCGAGTCGCTCGGGCTGCCGACGAGCTACCGCCCGGGCGCCTGGCCGCAGCTGTTGTCGACCATGCAGCGCGACAAGAAGAGCCGCGGGGGCATGCTGCGCTTCATCGTGCTGGACGACATCGCCAAGCCGACGGTGCTGCAGGCGCCGGACGAGTCGCTGCTGTTCGCCGCGTACCAGGAGGTGGCGGGGTGACCGCAGCCACCGTGCGTCGCATCCGGGCCGAGGAGTGGCCCGAGGTTCGTGCGCTGCGCCTGGAGTCGACGAGCGACCCCGACGCGGCCATCGCGTTCCTGGAGACGCCCGAGCAGGTGGCGGCACGCGCCGACGACTTCTGGCGCGATCGCACCCTGCGCGCCGCCGAGAGCGAGGTCGCGGCGCAGTTCGTCGCCGAGGCGGACGGCACCTGGGTCGGCAGCCTGTCGGTGCTGATCCGCGCCACCGGACAGACCGATCACCTGGGCCGGTACGTCGACGACCGCCGCGCGGATGTGGTGGGCGTATACGTGAACCCCGCGCACCGCGCCACCGGCACCGTCGACGCCCTGTTGGACGCCGCGGCCGCGTGGGCGGCATCCCAGGGTCTCGCTCGGCTCACGCTCGACGTGCACGCCGACAACGCCCGCGCGCAGGGCGCCTACCGCCGCAACGGGTTCGCGCCGACCGGAGTCGCCTTCACCGGACCGATCGGACCGGAGATCGAGATGGCGCGCGACCTGTAGGGACAGCGCCCGAGGCGGGGATCGATAGGGTATGGCCGTGACCACACCGCGCCGCCTGCTCCTCGTCAACGGACCCAACCTCAACCTGCTGGGCACCCGCGAGCCCGACATCTACGGCACCCAGACCCTCGCCGATGTCGAGAAGACCACGGTGGATGCCGCCCACGAGCGCGGCTTCGAGGTCCGGGCAGTGCAGAGCAACCACGAAGGTGTGCTGATCGACGCCATCCACGCGGCGCGCGCGGACTGCGCCGGGATCGTCATCAACCCCGGCGGCCTCACCCACACCTCGGTGGTGCTGCGCGACGCGTTGTCGGGGGTCGGGCTGCCGGTGGCCGAGGTGCACATCTCGGACGTGACCGCGCGGGAGGAGTTCCGCCACCATTCCTACGTCGCCGACGTGGCGGCGGTCCACGTGATCGGCGAGGGCGTGGCCGGCTATGCGACGGCGGTCGCCCGGCTGATCGACATCCTCACGGGGCACGCGGAGGGCTAGCGGGGCCACTGCACGCCGCAACCCCCGTCCGTCGGTATCGCTCGACGACATCACGGCGTTCTTCATGCCCAGGACAGCCGGGGACCGGCCGCAGGTCGTGCCCGAGGGCAGCGTCAACTTCGCCTTCATCGGTCAGTTCGCAGAGACCACGCGGGACTGCATCTTCACGACGGAGTACTCCGTGCGCACCGCTATGGAGGCCGCCTATCAGCTCCTCGGGGTCGACCGGGGCGTGCCCGAGGTGTTCAACTCGACGTACGACATCCGCTATCTGCTGAAGGCGACGACGCGGTTGCGCGACGGCGCCGCGGTGGATCTGCCCGGGCCGAACTTCCTCAAGGGCCGGCTTCTCGACAGGCTCGACAACTCGCAGATGGGCGTGCTGCTGACCGACTTCGGGCTCATCCCTGAGCACGCCGGCACCGTCGCCCGCGAGCGCGTCGACGACGCGATCGAATGACGCTGTGACGGGATGCCGCGGCCTGTGCACCGGGCAGGGGCCGCGGCATCCCGTAGAATGACCTGTCGGCGGCGCGACAGCGTGCGCGCCCGCCCCATTGACTTTCCCTGACGAACGGACAGATTCACCTCATGGCTTCCACCGCAGACATCAAGAACGGCGTCGTCCTCAGCATCGACGGACAGCTGTGGAGCGTCATCGAGTTCCAGCACGTCAAGCCGGGCAAGGGCGGCGCGTTCGTCCGCACGAAGCTCAAGAACGTGGTGTCGGGCAAGGTCGTGGACCGCACGTACAACGCGGGCGCGAAGATCGAGATCGAGAACGTCGACCGCCGCGACTTCACGTACCTGTACAACGACGGCGAGGGCTTCGTCTTCATGGACGTCGCCGACTACGACCAGCTCACCGTCGGCGCCGCGACCGTCGGCGACGCGGCGCACTTCCTGCTCGAGAACCAGCAGGTACAGATCGCGCTCAACAACGGCAACCCGCTGTACATCGAGCTGCCGGCCTCCGTCGTCCTGGAGATCACCTACACCGAGCCTGGCCTGCAGGGCGACCGCTCGTCGGCCGGCACGAAGCCCGCCACCCTCGAGACCGGTTACGAGATCCAGGTGCCGCTGTTCCTGGAGACCGGCACCAAGGTCAAGGTCGACACCCGCACGGGCGACTACCTCGGCCGCGAGAAGTAAGGCGTGAGCGCCCGCACCAAGGCGCGCAAACGCGCGCTCGACATCCTGTTCCAGGCCGACGTCCGCGGCGACGAGCCGGCGACGATCCTCGCAGCCGAGGCGACGCGCGCGGCGGGCGAGCCTGCGCGGCAGACGTCGTGGCTGTACGCACGCGACATCGTCGACGGCGTGATCGACAACCGCGACGCCATCGACGAGCAGATCACCACGTTCGCGAAGGACTGGACGCTCGCCCGCATGCCCGCGGTCGATCGTGCCCTGCTGCGCATCGGCGTGTGGGAGATCCTGTTCAACGACGAGGTCCCCACCGCGGTCGCGATCGACGAGGCGGTGGAGCTCGCGAAGGAGTTCTCGACGGACGAGTCGGGCGCATTCGTCCACGGCGTGCTCGCCAACATCGCGCGCGCGTCCTGATCCTGCGGCCGCCGGCCGCGTGTCCGCGGGAGTTGGCAGGATGGATGCCGTGACCCCGCCGCTCACCCCTTCCTCACCGATCGGGCCGCCGCCGCCGTTCATCGACCCGGCGCACATCCGGCGGTTCACCGACAGCGGGACCTACGAGCGCGGCGTCGCGTATTTCGCCGACGGCGCCGTGCAGCAGCTGACGTGGGACCCTTCGACCTCCGTGCTGGAGGCGAGCGTCGCCGGCAGCGGTCTCCGGGCGTATCGCTGTCGCATCCGCCTCGATCCGCAGCGGGGGGACCGCCCGATCGCCGCGACGTCGTGCACGTGCCCCGTCCAATTCGACTGCAAGCACACCGTCGCCACGCTGCTCGCCGCCAATCGCGTCGCGCAGCAGTCGCCTGCCGCGCCCGCGGCGTCGACCTGGCGCAGCGTGCTCACGCCCGGCACACCGCAGGGCGGCGCCCACGCACCGCTGGCGCTCGGCGTCGAGCTGCGCCAGCGCGTGCGCCGCGGCACGTCCACATGGGCGCCCGCCCGCATCGAGACCGCGACGCCGCGCGGACTTCACCAGTTCGGCGCTGACGTGCTCGTGGGACTGCGGCCGCTGCAGCGCTCGGGCCGCTCGACCGCATGGATCAAGGGCGGCGTCTCGTGGGATGCCCTGCGCCGGCCGACCACGGCTTTCGAAACCGCGCAGGCGCGCTGGTTCGCAGAGCTGCACAGCATCGGTCGCGACGTGCGCTCGTTCGGGGCGTTCTCCGACGTCTCGGAATGGCTGACGCTCGACGACATCGAGTCGGGCCTGCTGTGGCCGCACCTGGCCGCGGCCTCGGACCGCGGCATCCCGATCGTCCCGACGAGACGCGGCACGACCGTCGCGCTGGCCGAGGCGGCGACGGTGGCGGTCGAAGCGCGCCGCACCGCCAACGGGCTCGAGGTCGCGCCGGTCGTCGTCGTCGACGGCGAGCGCATGGATGCCGCCACCATCCGCCCCGTGGGACGCACCGGTCTCTACCGATTCGCGGTCGAACCCGACCGCATCGACCTGGTGCTCGCAGAGGTCGCGCTGCCGGATCCGGTGCCGGCGCTGCTGGCCGCCCGCGAGATCGTCACGGTGCCCTCGGACGACGCGGCGGAGTTCGTCCGCGACCACCTGCCGCGCATCGCCAGGCGCGTCGAGGTCGCCGCCCCCGGCATCGAGCTGCCACCACCGACGCGGCCGCGGCTCGTGGTGACCGTGCATTTCGACGAGGGGCACCGCATCGTCTTCACGGTGGCGTGGCGCTACGGCACCGCGCTCATCGCGCTCGACGGTGCCGGCGCGGTCGACGACGACCGTGACGCCGCCGCCGAACTCGCGATCCGCGGCCGCGTCGAGACCGTGTGGCAGGAGATGTCGCCGGTGGACTTCGCCGCGGCCGGCACGCTGTCGGGGCTGGACGCCGCGGAGTTCTCCGCCGTCTTGCTGCCTCTTCTGGAGGCCGATGCCGACGTCGACGTCGAGCTGTCGGGAGAGCGGCCGCGCTACCGCGAGTTGGCAGGCGACCCGCGGATCGAGATCAGCACGGTCGAGACGAGCGATGCCGACTGGTTCGATCTCGGCGTCGTCGTGTCGATCGACGGCCGCACGATCCCGTTCGGGACGCTGTTCACGGCGCTCTCGCGCGGACGCAAGAAGATCCTGCTGAGCGACGGGGCGTACTTCTCGCTTTCGCACCCGTCCCTGCAGCGGCTGCGCGACCTGATCGACGAGGCCGGCGACCTCGACGAGTGGGAGACCGGCCCGCGCATCAGCCGGTACCAGACCGCGCTGTGGGCGGACTTCGAGGACGTGGCCGACGAGGCGCTGCCCGCGGTGTCGTGGCGGGCAACGGTCGAGGCGCTGCGGGATGTCGAGTCGGTGCCGGCGGCGCCCCTGCCGTCCGGGCTGGACGCCGAACTGCGGCCGTATCAGCGCTCCGGGTTCGACTGGCTCGCCTTCCTGTGGCAGCACCGGCTGGGCGGCATCCTCGCCGACGATATGGGCCTGGGCAAGACGCTGCAGCTTCTCGCGCTCGTCGCGCACGCCGCCGAGCAGGGCGAACAGCGGCCCTTCCTCGTGGTGGCGCCCACGTCCGTGCTGTCGACCTGGCGGGGCGAGGCCGCGCGCTTCACCCCGGGGCTGCGCGTCGAGGTCGTCGACGCGACGCGCGCGAAGCGGGGGATGACGGTCGCGCAGGCCGCGGCATCCGCCGACATCGTCGTCACGTCGTACACGCTGCTGCGCCTCGACGAGCCCGAGTTCGCCGCGGTCCGGTGGGCGGGACTCGTGCTCGATGAGGCGCAGTTCGTGAAGAACAGTCAGACCAAGGTGTACCGCGCGGCGCGCGATCTGCACGCCGAGGTCGTGTTCGCGATCACGGGCACGCCGATGGAGAACAGCCTCACCGAGCTGTGGGCGCTGCTCTCGCTCACCGCGCCCGGCCTGTTCGCGTCGGCGCGCCGGTTCCGAGAGGAGTACGTGGGGCCGATCGAGAAGGGCAAGGTGCCCGAGAACCAGGAGGGCGGCCAGTACCGGGCCGGACGCCTGGCCCGGCTGCGCCGCCGCATCCGGCCGCTCGTGCTGCGCCGCACGAAGGAGCTCGTCGCCGCCGATCTGCCGCCCAAGCAGGAGCAGGAGGTGCGCATCGAACTCGGCGCCGCGCACCGCGCGCTGTACGACACGGTGCTGCAGCGCGAGCGGCAGAAGGTGCTGGGACTGCTCGAGGATCTCGACCGCAACCGGTTCATCGTGTTCCGGTCGCTGACGCTCCTGCGCATGCTGGCGCTTGCCCCCGAGCTCGTGGATCCCGCGCACTCGCACATCGCCCCGAGCAAGCTGGCCGCGATGTTCGAGCAGCTCGACGAGGTGCTCGCGGAAGGCCACCGCGCGCTGGTGTTCAGCCAGTTCACATCGTTCCTCGGACTCGCCGCCGCCGAGCTCGAAGCACGCGGCATCCCCTACGCGTACCTCGACGGCTCGACGCGGGACCGGGATGCCGCGATCGCGGCCTTCCGCGGGGGAGAGGCCCCGGTGTTCCTCATCAGTCTCAAGGCCGGCGGCTTCGGGCTCACGCTCACGGAGGCCGACTACGTGTTCCTGCTCGACCCGTGGTGGAACCCCGCGGCCGAGGCGCAGGCGGTCGACCGGGCACACCGGATCGGCCAGGAGCGCAACGTCATGGTCTACCGGCTCATCGCGAACGGCACGATCGAGGAGAAGGTGATGGCACTGCAGCAGCGCAAGGCTCGCCTGTTCCGCGCCGTGATGGACGACGACGCGCTGTTCGGCCGCGCCTTGACGGCCGAAGACATCCGCGGGCTGTTCGAGGACTGAAGCACCGTTGTGCTTTTGCACGGCCGGGTGCCCGGCTCTCACAGTCGGCCTCGCCTAGAATCGACGGGTTCCACCGTTCGACTGCAGGAAAGGGGAGGTCCTCCCATGCGCGTCACGGGCCTCGGCCACGCCGGAATGTTCATCGAGACGGCGGGCGGCAGCATCCTGTGCGACCCGGTGATCGGTCCGACCTTCTTCGGATCCTGGTTCCCCTTCCCCGACAACCGGGGACTCGACTGGGAGAAGTACGGCAAGGCCGACTTCCTGTATGTCTCGCACCGGCACCGCGACCACTTCGACCCGGCGCTCATGGAACGGGTCGTGCCGAAGGACATCCGGGTGCTGCTGCCCGAGTACCCCACGGACGACCTCGAGCAGGACCTCCGCAAGCTCGGCTACGACAACATCATCTACACCCAGGCGGGCGTGCCCCTCGATTTCGGCCCGCTCAAGCTCATGGTCACGCCGTTGCGGGCGCCGAGCGACGGCCCGATCGGCGACTCGTCGCTGAGCGTCGACGACGGCACCGCCAGCATCCTGAACCAGAACGACTCGCACCCGCTGGATCTTGAGAAGCTGATGTCGTTCTCGAAGCCGGACGTCTACTTCACGCAGGTGTCGGGCGCCATCTGGTGGCCGATGGTCTACGACCTGCCGCAGGACGCCAAGCAGAACTTCGCCAAGCTCAAGCGCGACGCGCAGAACAAGCGCGCGCTGTACTACATCGAGAAGGTGGACGCCGAGCACGTCTTCCCGATGGCGGGGCCGCCGATGTTCCTGCGCGAGGAGCTGTTCCGCTACAACGGGCAGGGCCTCGAGGGCGACGCGATCTTCACCGACCAGCGGGAGTTCCTCGCGCACATGCGCGAGCAGCGTCCCGGCCAGAAGGGGTACGAATTCCTTCCCGGCACGGTCGTCGACATCGTCGGCAGTGACGTCTCGATCACGCAGACCCTGTACACCGACGCCGAGATCGACCGCGTCTTCGACGACAAGTGGTCCTACCTCGCCGAGCAGCGCGACAGCCGCCAGGACGAGATCCGTGCCGAGGAGGCATCACGTGCTGCCGTGCTGCCTCCGGAGGAGATGCTGGCGGCCATCCGTGAGTGGTGGGAGCCGCTGCTGCGCCGCGCCCGCACCATCCGCAACGGCGTCGGCGGCAACGTGCGGTTCCGCATCGGCGACCTCGACATGGTGGTGGACTTCCCGAAGGCCAAGGTGCGCGAGTACGCGGGGGAGGAGTGCATCTACTGGTACACGATCCCCGCCGACCTCGTCTCGACGAACATCCGCGACCACGAGATCGACTGGTCCAACTCCATCTTCCTGTCGATGCAGTTCGAAGTCGGGCGCAGCGGCAAGTTCAACGAGTTCCTGACGACGTTCCTCAAGTGCCTGTCGCGCGACCGCATCGAGTACGTCGAGAACTGGTACGCCGAGCAGACCGACCAGACCGAGGACGCGCAACTGGGCGACTGGACCGTGCAGCGGCGATGCCCGCACCTGCGCGCCGACCTCACCAAGACCGGCAAGATCGAGGACGGCGTGCTGACCTGCTCGCTGCACGACTGGAAGTGGGACCTCGCGTCGGGCCGCTGCCTGACCAGCCAAGGGCACCCGATCCGCGCGTCGCAGGTCGAGGAGGCGCGCGAGAGCGAGCCGGCCCCGGCCGCGTGAACTCCACGCTTGTAGAGAGTGCACAACAAAACACCCGCTTCGGCGGGTGTTTCGTTGTGTGGCGGCGTCGAATGTGATCGAGGCGGTATCACCGCGCCCGGGATCGGGACTTGATCACCGTGCCCGCCAGACGGGCGATCAGAACTCGAAGGAGCCCGTCATGACCACTGTTCCCGTCCGCGGCGCCGTCGGCGTCGTCACACCGCCCGCCCGCCGCACCAGCCCGCTGCGCGCCGCTCTCGCCCTCGAGGCCCGCGCCGAGGCCGCCGTCAAGGTCTTCCTCGAGCGTTGGAGCATCCCTGCCCTGCGCGTCGCCCTCGGCCTCGTCTTCCTGGTGTTCGGCGCGCTGAAGTTCATCCCCGGGCTCAGCCCGATCGAGGCCCTCGTCACCCGCACCTGGGACGCCCTGTCTTTCGGGGTGATCACCGGATACCCGGCGCTGGCGATCACCGCCGCGATGGAGACGCTGGTCGGTGTCCTGCTCGTCGCCGGGGTGTTCCAGCGATTCGCGCTGGCTCTGCTCGCCGTCACCTTCGTCGGCATCCTCTCGCCCGTGGTGTTCTTCACCGGCGACCTGTTCACACCGGGCCCGACGCTCACCGCGCAGTACATCCTGAAGGACATCGTCCTGGTGGCCGCGGCGCTGGTCGTGGCATCCCGGGCCCTGCGTCCGGCATCCCGCCCGAGCTGACCCGCGCACGCCGAAGCCGGGGTGGATCGTGACGATCCGCCCCGGCTTCGTGCCGTAGACTGGGGTGATCACAGCAACCTTTAACACCGTCCCGTGAGGCGGAGAAGGGAGCGGCGGATGAGCACGCGCATCGTGCTGCATGAGGCCGACATCGCCCGGGCCCTGACTCGGATCTCGCACGAGATCCTCGAGTCCAACAAGGGACCCGATGGCCTGGTCCTCCTCGGCATCCCCACTCGCGGCGTCACGCTCGCGAACCGCATCGGTGCACTCGTCGAGCAGTTCGGCGGTACGCCCGTTCCGGTCGGCGCCCTCGACGTCACGATGTACCGCGACGACCTGCACCGCAATCCGACGCGTGCACCGCAGCGCACGCATATCCCCGACGGGGGCATCGACGGCAAGGTCGTCGTGCTCGTCGACGACGTGCTGTTCTCAGGTCGCAGCATCCGCGCCGCACTGGACGCGCTGCAGGACATCGGGCGGCCCGCCGCCGTCCGCCTGGCGACGCTCGTGGACCGCGGCCACCGCGAGCTGCCCATCCGCCCCGACTTCGTCGGCAAGAACCTGCCGAGCGCGCGCGAGGAGCGCGTGAACGTGCGGCTGAACGAGAACGACGGCAGCGACTCCGTCACGATCGAGGGGCGGTGACCGGCATCATGAGACACCTCCTGGACACCCAGACCCTCGCGCGTGAGGACGCCCTGCGCATCCTCGACGTGGCCGAAGACATGGCCGACACGCAGCGCCGAGAGGTCAAGAAGCTTCCCACGCTGCGCGGCAAGACCGTGGTGAACCTCTTCTTCGAGGACTCGACGCGCACGCGCATCTCGTTCGAGGCGGCCGCAAAGCGGCTGTCGGCGGACGTCATCAACTTCTCGGCGAAGGGCTCGAGCGTCTCGAAGGGCGAGTCCCTGCAGGACACGGCCCAGACGCTGCAGGCGATGGGGGCGGATGCCGTCGTCATCCGCCACGGAGCGTCCGGGGCGCCGCGCACGCTGGCCACGAGCGGCTGGATCAGCGCGGGCGTGGTCAACGCCGGCGACGGCACCCACGAGCACCCCACGCAGGCGCTGCTGGACGCGTTCACGATCCGCAAGCGCCGGTTCGGCGACGACAGCCGCGGACGTGATCTCGCAGGCGTCGCGGTCACGATCGTGGGCGACATCCTGCACTCCCGGGTCGCACGGTCGAATGTGTGGCTGCTGGACGCCCTCGGTGCCGAGGTCACCCTCGTCGCGCCCCCGACGCTGGTGCCGCAGGACGTCTCCGGCTGGCCGGTGCGCGTGCTGTACGACCTCGACGAGGCGATCGCCGCCGGCCCCGACGCGCTGATGATGCTGCGCATCCAGCTGGAGCGCATGAACGCCGCGTATTTCCCGACTGAACGGGAGTATTCCCGTCGATGGGGCCTCGACCCCCTGCGACTGCGCGCCCTCGGTGCCGATACCATTGTCATGCACCCCGGCCCGATGAACCGGGGCCTGGAGATCTCCGCAGAAGCCGCGGATTCGCCGCGCTCGACGGTGCTCGAGCAGGTGACGAACGGCGTCTCGGTGCGCATGGCGGCGCTCTACCTGCTGCTGGCG
>Ga0160446_100241_pt1 | contig 34871 bp, 30 predicted proteins | sample HID1973I_E1MG_FD_108200 | JGI IMG/M metagenome (GOLD analysis project Ga0160446, IMG submission 108200) | Enriched mosquito-associated microbial communities from UW Madison campus, WI, USA - HID1973I_E1 MG | ecosystem: Host-associated > Arthropoda: Insects > Digestive system > Unclassified ...
ACAGCACGAACGCGACGAGGGGCAGCGTGCCCTGGATGAGCGCGGGGCGCACGTATTTCAGCCCCGTGGTGACCAGCACGAGCGCGGCCGCGACCATCGAGCCGAGTGCGAACAGCACGAGCGCGATGCCGCCGCCGGCGTAGAACAACACGATGCCGATCACCACGCCGACCGCGAGGAACAGGTTGTAGAACCCCTGGTTGTAGGCCATGGGCTTCGTGACCTCGGCTGCCGCCTGGTCGGCGACGCCGAACCGCTTCCAGATCCTGGGCTGCGTCCATTGCACGCTCTCCATCACGAAGATGTACACGTGCAGCAGCGCCGCCGCGGACGCTGCGACCGTCGCGAGAATCCCCACCATGAGCGAACCATAGCGCCCCGGCTACGCTGATCGGTATGGCGAAGGGTGGGTCAGGCAAAGGGCGGGGTCGGGATGCCGCCTCCCGGCGTCCCGCGCGCCGACCGAAACCCGCGGGCAAGGACGTTTCGTCTCGCTCCTCCGTCGCTCGCTCAACGACCGGCAGGCAGCCGCAGGCGCCGAAGCCCGCGCCCGTCGAGCCGCCGATGCCGGCGACGTTCACGCTCGGCGCGATCCCCGGGGCCACGCCCGGTCGCTGGATCGACACGTGGAACGACCGGATGCCGCACACCTCGCTCGACCTGGTACCCCTGGCGGTCGCCGACCAGCGTCGGGCGCTCGTCGACGGCGACGTCGACGCGGCCCTCGTCCGGCTTCCGATCGACAAGGACGGGCTGCACGTCATCCCGCTGTACGACGAGGTACCCGTGGTCGTGACGTCGAGCGACTCGCACCTCACCGCGGCCGACGAGCTCGACACCGCCGACCTCGTGGGCGAGGTGCTGGTGGTTCCGCGCGACGACGTGCTCGGCATCCACATTCCCGGCTCCGTCGAACCGCGGTTCGCTCCCCCGGCCGACACGGCCGAGGCGATCGCGACGGTGGCCGCGGGCGTCGGGATCGTCATCGTGCCGATGTCGCTCGCGCGCCTGCACCACCGCAAGGACGCCGACTACCGGGTGCTGCTGGATGGCCCGACGTCGACGGTGGCCCTGGCGTGGGTGGCCGACAGCGACAACCCGGCGGTCGACGCGTTCGTCGGCATCGTGCGCGGGCGCACCGCGAACTCGTCCCGCGGCTGAGCACCTGTACCACCGTCGCGGATGGTGGCACACTGTGGTCATGCCCACCGCGCTCCACCGCATCCAGGTCACGCAGACACCACCGGTCGCCCATGCGCTGGAGGTCGCAGCGAAGGAGTGGCCGGACGCTCCTCGTGCCGAGCTCATCGCGCGCCTGATGGAGCGTGGCGCGCAATCCGTCGAAGCGGCGCGGGCAGAACGCAGGATCGCTCGACGCGCGGCTCTCGAACAATCGCAGGGGAGTTTCGCGGGCGCCTATCCGCCGGGTTATCTTGATGAGCTTCGCAAGGACTGGCCCGAATGATCGTGCTCGATGCCAGTGTCCTGATCGCCCACCTGGCCGGCGACGACGCACACTCGGCATCCGCGTTCGACATCCTCGATACCGAAGAAGAGCTCGCGATGCATCCGGTCACGCTCGCCGAGATTCTCGTCGGTCCCGCGCGCGTGCATCGCGAGCAGGACGCGATCGACGCCATCTTCCGGCTCGGCGTCGAGGAACTTCCGTGGCAGGCAGACGAGCCCGTCACGCTTGCGCGCCTGAGGGCGAGCGCAGCTCTGAGGCTCCCCGACTGCTGCGTCCTCGCCGCCGCCCTGCGCGAGAAGGCGACTCTCGCCACTTTCGACACGCGTCTCGCCGCTGCTGCCGCCGCCGCCGGCGTGCCCGTGGCCGGCTCGCCGTCGGGCTGAGAGCACTTCCCGTGCAGCCCGGGTTCCGGTCGTTGAGCGAGCGAAGCGAGACGAAACTCCCGGGTTCCGGTCGTTGAGCTGGCGCCGGCGAGACAAAGCGCGGCGCCGCAACCCGGGCATGGTACGAGGGGTGCCGCCAGGTCCCCCACGCGACACCCCTCGAGGAACCGGCCCCGAAGACCCGCATCCCCAGGTGCGGCCCCAGACGTCTTGCTCCGCATCCCGATTCCCCCCCGGCCGGGATGCATGAGCCGTTCCGTAGACCAGGAGCAGGCGGCATCCGCCCTGATACATCCGGATCCGAGAATTCTCCGAGATCCTCAGAAGCCCGCGCCATGTACCTGAAACGGCGCCACGATCCCGGTGCGCTCCGATGCGTCGGCGAGTGCGACGGACGGCGGGATGCCGGCGGCCAGACCCTCATGCATCGCCGCGAGCAGCTCGCACGCGTCGTCATCGGCGACGACCACGGGCGCCGCCACGACGCAGCGGGCGCCGGCGTGCAGCCACACGCGCGTCATGCCGACGGCCTCTTCGCCCCAGCGCACAGAGGATCGGCCGACCTCGCACGCCGAGAGCACGACCGTGTCGGGCACGTTCTCGATGAGATCGATGTCGTAGCCGAACAGGGTGCCGTCGGCCAGCTCTAGGCCCGAGAACATCGGGTTGTCGACCGCATGGCGGCCGTGTGCGGCGATGTGGAGCACGTCGACCGCGGAGGCCGCTTCTCTGACTTTCGATGTGGTCGCGTCCTGCGCCTGAAGCATGACCGCACGATCCCATGCGTGGCGAGCCAGGCCGACCTCCTCGGCGGCACGGGCCACCCTCGGTCCGGCGACGAACGCGGCCGCGCGCACTGCACGCTGAGGCGATCGCCGGCCACGCACCCAGCCACTCACCGACCCGACCACCGTGAGCGCGGTGCCGTGCAGATCGGGCAGCATCGTCCACGGAACTCCAGACAGGATCCCTGGTGCCGCGACGGCGACACGGGTTCCGCTGCCGATCACGAACTCAGCCCAGGGAGCGACGAGCGCAGCCGATACCGCGCGCAACCGCTCCCGCAGCGCGCGTTGCACGACCTTGGCCATGGGTCCGTCGCGGACTGAGGCGCTCATCTCGAGGTCGGCGCGAAGACCGCGAAGTGCCCGCCTCACAGCCGCGAGATCAAGCTCGAAGGTCAGCGTCTTCGACGCGGTCACCACGAGCACGATGAGCTGACGCCCATCGAAGAGGAAACACGCGAGGTTCTCGTCGTCGCCGAGTTCGGCCTGAGCATCCTGCAGGGCGACGCGGCGGCGCATGTCTGATACCCCGGTCGCGGTCCACTGCCGCTCGCGTGCGCGGTCGCGCAGCTGACGAGCGCGGGGGGCCGTAAGCCAGTCGCCCTCGGGATCGCTCATGCGAAGCACGCGCAGTTCTGCCAGATCCGCGGCTTGTGCGGGATCGGGTGGGGGGCGGACCGCGACGATCCGTCCGTTCAGCAGCCGCGCACGCTCGGACCAGTCGAAAAGAGTCAAGGCATCCCGCGAGCGAATCGCCTGGGCGATCCCGATCGTGATCAGCCCGTCCGCACGCATGGACGACATCGACTGGAGGTCCAGACTTCCGCCGTCGCGGAATGACGCGTCGAGGAGATCCAGTCCCTTGGCAGCGTGCCGTCGCGCGTCGAGATGGCGTCCGAGGCCTGCCGCGTGACGCGCCCGCAGTTCGTGCACGAGCAGTGCGATCTCGAGCGGAGTCTGCTGGCCCACTCGAAATCGCGGAAAGTGCACGCTCTGCCCCAGCCGGACCCGCGCGAGCACGTGGTCGATACGCAGAGCGTCCGCCTCGGCTCTGAAGCCGAGAGACTTCAGCTGCGCGACGACCGCCTCGACCACGGCCGGGGATGGGAGACGGCCGGCCACCGGCACCACGTCGCCGGACCTGCCGAGCCGTCCGACTGCAAGCTGCCCACGAAGTCGCAGCGCTTCGGCCCGAGCTGCCCACCCCGTACTCCCGATGCGACGAAAGCGGCGCGCAGCTCGGGACGCGACGGTGGCCGCCTGTCGCGCATCGTGGTGGAGCAGGGACCGCGCGAGGTGGTATTCCGCGGTCGCCTGTTCGCGCGGCGCATGGTGACGCTCCATCGCGCGCGAGACGCTGAGCAGGCTCCGCTCCGCTTCGGTCACGAGCCCTGCCTCGCGGAGCACCTCGGCGCGGTCGACCTCATTGATCGCGGCCCACATCTCCGACTCGTCGTCGAGCTGCTCCCGTACGGACTGCATCGTGTTCAGGGCCGAGACGACGTCCCCCGCGAGCATCCGGACATATCCACGATTGTGCACAGCGAGCCGGGCCTCTTGGATGACCCCGGCGCTCCGGTACGCCGCCTCCGCAAGCTCGAGGTCAGCGACTGCATCCTGTAGATGTCCGCGCTGCATCGCCACGAGGCTGCGGTTCATGCGGGCATTCGCCTGCTTCACCGGCTGCGCCTCCAGCCCCGCGATGCTCTTGCCGAGCCAGACCAGGGCGTCATCGAGAAGCCCGCGTTCCAGTGCGAGCATCCCCAGCTGGCCCTCCAGTTGAGCTGTCACCTCAGCCGACAGACCGGCCCTGTTCAGCGCATCAATACAGATCCGCTCGCCCAGATCGACATCGCCCAATCGCGCGAGCACGTAGCCCATCGTGCCGGCGATGCGCGCCGCCAGTTCCCCGTCGTCTGCGGCATCCGCATGCGCCATCGCAGCGGTCAGCGCGCGCCGAGCTTCGCGGTAGCGACCCCGTACCGCAAGGTGCCTGCCGCGCTCGTAGAGCTGCTCCCCACTTGACCCCACGTAGTCATGATGTCCCACGTGTCCAACTGTCACCAGCCGCGCACGCGGGGCACCACCGGTCAGGTGTTGTCGCCGTCCGTCGGCGGTGGGCTCACCTTCTTCAGCGACTTGTCCACGGCGTGCACCCTGTCGATCGCGTCCGCGCACGCCGTGGCATGCGACTTCTTCACCGCGGCCGGGTTCATCAGCCCAGGGGCAAGCTCCCGCGCGATCATCCCCGAGACGAACGGTGCGGCGAAAGACGTCCCGCTCCAGATGGCGAAGCCACCGGAGTGGTCGTCAGGATCCAGGCTCTGTCGGTGTCGATCGTCGGTGTCGAACCGTGTGCCCGGCTGCACCGCCCCGGTCAAGGGCGGAAAGGCACTGACGACGGACGTTCCCGGTGCGAACACTCTGACCCACGGCCCGGTGTTGCTGTACAGCGCGACCGACGTCCGGGGCGGGTTCAGTGCCCCCACAGATATGTGGTCGGCGGCAGCGGGCGTGGTGGGCGGCAGCATCAGCGAAGGGTCTCCGCCGGCCCAGAGAGCCGCAGGAAAGCTCGGTCTATCCGTGGCGTCATTCCCGGCAGAGCACACGACCACGCAGCCGAGCTCACGCAGCCTCACCAGAGCGGCGTAGAGCTCCAGGCTGTAGAGGCCGTCCTCGGGCGTCTCGTGGTAGTACCCGAGGGAGAGGTTCACGACATCGACATCATGCGGTTCGTTGTCGGTCCCCCCTTCGATCCAGTCGGCGAGCTCGTTGAGCGCCAAGATGAGTTCGTTCTCCAGGACGGCCCCGTTGCTGTCGGCGACACGAACGGCGATGAGATCCGCCTCCGGGCTGACCTGGCGAACGACGCCGCAGACGAAGGTCCCGTGGCCCGCGGCGGCATCGAGATACCCGTCCAGCGGACCGGACTGATCGCCGTACACCTCCGGGTCGGTGAGCGGGTCGTCGATGCCGATCACTCCCCCTGCCGGTGATGGGATCTCCCGGCGGACGATCGGAGGCTCGCCCGCATCGTCCTCGTCGGCGTGCTCGAACCAGGGGTGCGCGCCGCACCCGGTGTCGACGATCGCGACAACCGGTCGGCGTCCTCCCTTGGTCACCGCCGTGCGGGCGGGTGGAGCGCCCACGAACGACACGACCTCCAGACCTCCGGTGCCCGGATAGGCATACCCCTCTGTGCCCGACGGGTTGGTCACCCCGTGCGGGTTGGTGACACCGTGGGGGTTCGTGACTCCATGGGGATTCGTCACGCCATGCGGGTACAGCCCGATCGGGTCGACCGTGAGCACGTGATCCAGACTGACGTTCCGCAGACCGGCCAGGTCTGCTCTGCGCTGCTCGTCCGCTTCGGTCGGAGCCCCGGCTGCGCCGCCCGCCGCATCGCCGAGGCTGCGCTTCGCCCGCTTCACGTGCGGCGGCTCCGACGAGATGTCGGTCATGCGCGCCACATCGCCGGCGACCTCGCGCCGCACCTCATCGTGAATCTCGAGCCTGCGACTGTCCGTGACAGCGTCGTCGCCGGTCGCGGCTTCCTCTGCGATCCTTCGGTCCGCCTCCGCACGCTCGATCGCGCGACGGCGCGCATGCTGAAGCAGACGCCACGCATCGACAGGGGGAACAGGCTCATCGTCGCGTGCCCGGCTCGCGAGCTGGACGATGCGGGCGCGAGCGATGGCGGCCGACTTGTCTGTGGCGGGACGCAGCGGCTCAAGCTCGAGCTGCCATCCGAGGTCCAAGCCCGCCTCGATCAGATCCTCCGGCGCAGTGACCGGAAGTCCGCGGGAATCGACACCGGCCGCGTACTCGGCCTCCGCAGCACGTCGCCCGCCGATCACATCGCCATCGGCGGGACGGGCGGGCGCTTGCGGCGCCGCCTTCCCGCCGAAGATGAGGAGGTGTCCCGGCGCGTACGCCGTGGGAAACGCCTCGATGTCGGGAACGGCATGCCATCGTGGGTCCAGCGCCACGCCACGGGGCGTACCTGCTTTCGAGCGATCCCGCCAGGTCATCTCTCACTCCTTCTCACACACAGCGGATCCGCGGCCCCCAGGCCGCGGCATCCGTTCCCGTACTGAAACTGCGTCAGACCTCGAACTGCGGGGTCTGGAAGTCGCGCAGCGCGCCGTCGGCGTCGCGCACGACAAGACGAAGCCGCGCCACTCCTGGCGTGACCTCGTCGAAGGCGAATCGTCCGTGCTCGCCGGGATCCGTGGCCCATTCGTGGTCGGCCTGGATCAGGCGGATCGCGAGGGCGGTGGCATCCACCCATCCGTCCACGCGACGGCCACCGCCTTCGGTCGCGGTCACGTGCACGAGCACGCTCGTCGTCCCGTCGCTGAACTGCAGCGTCGCGGTGTCGCTCTCGCCGCGCACGGCGGCCAGCGTCCCCTCGACGAGCGTCAACAGGGCGTACTCGCGTGACAGATCCTCGACCGCGACGGCGGCGACCATCCGGTCGACGAGGTCGGCGGGCACCGGATCGACGTCCTCCCACATGCGGCGCATGCGTGCGAAAAGCGCGGCGTCGGCCGCGAAGTCCTCAGTTTCCATCGGGATCACCCCTCCATCCGTCGCCTTCGAGTACGGCGCGGAGCTTTGCGAGGCAGCGCTGACGGGTCGGTCCGATGGACCCGACGGGCATCGCGAGGTCTTCGGCGATGCGGGCGTAGTCGGGGCGGTCCTCGAACGCGACGATCCGCAGCAGGCGCTGGCATCGGTCGTTGAGCGTGCCGACCGCGTCCCAGAGGCGACGGGTCTCGTCGTCCTGTGCCGCGGTCTGCTCGGCGGATTCGTGGACCGGAAGGTGCGGTTCGAGCGACTCGGCCTCTGTCGCATCGGCACGCCGATGCGCTTTGCCGACCCGCCACGCCTCGCGGCGCGCGCACATCGTGAGCCACCCCGACACCGCGAGCGGGTCGTTGATGGTCTCATGGCGACGCACGAGCGTCAGCCACGTCGTCTGCACGACGTCCTGCGCCAGCGCATGATCGAGCCCGTACGCCCTCACGACGTGCCACAGCGGCGGGGTCATGAGACGTACGAGTTCATCCATCGCACGACTGTCGCCTTCGCGCCAGCGCACGAACAGGGCGGCCGCGCGCTCCCATCGCGCCGGCTCCACGGAGTCGACGGATGCTTCGGCGCCCGGCTGCGTCATAGCGCCAATTCTGTCCACACCATGCCCGAGCGCGATAGAGGGGTTCTTGATACATCGACAGCGGAATTTCTCCGGATGCCGCCGGCCTCGCCGCACCACGGCCCGGCGACCTAGACTTCCGGCATGACGTCCGCCCCGTTCCTCTATGTCTGCGTGCGCCCGCAGCTGGGCGCGGCGGCCGCGGAGTACGACTCGTTCCGCACCGCGATGCGCCTCGACGAGGGTGCGCTCGCCCGCCACGATCTGGTGCGCGATCCCCTGCCCGCCGACGCGTTCGAGCGGTACGCCGGCTTCGTCATCGGCGGCAGCCCGTTCAACGTGGCCGACCCCGAATCGACCAAGACCGAGACGCAGCGCCGCCTCGAAGCCGACCTCGCGCGCATCGCGGAGGGCACCGCCCCGGGTGAAGGGCCCGCCGCACTCTTCACCTGCTACGGCATCGGCATCGCCACCCGCACCCTGGGCGGCACCGTGAGCCGCGCGTTCCCCGAAGACACCGGGCCGGTCGCCATCGACCTGACACCCGAGGCCGCCTCAGACCCGCTGTTCGGTGGTCTCGCGAACCGGTTCACCGCGCTCACCGCCCACAAGGAGGGCACCGAGACGCTTCCGCCCGGCGCCGTGCTGCTGGCGAGGAACGACGGATGCCCCGTCCAGGCGTACCGCGTCGGCGACCGCCTCTACGCGACGCAGTTCCACCCCGAGCCGACCGCGCAGGCCTTCACCGAGCGCATGGCGGTGTACCGCGACGACGGCTACTTCGAGTCCAGCGACTACGACGCCATCGCGGGGCGCGTGCTGGCGGCATCCATCACGGAACCCGCCCGGCTGCTGCGCGCCTTCGCGACGCACTTCGCCGCCACCGGCCGTTGAGACAGCGAGACAAAACGCTTCTGCCACACGGTGAACGTCGTGCCAGACCCCGTTTCGTCTGCGGGCGCCAGAGCGCCCTCCGCGGGGCGACCGCGACCGGTCGTCGAGCGAGCGAGGCACGAGCGAGACGAAACGCCCCGACCCCACGAACAACCCCGGCGACGGCGCCCGGCGCCACCTTCCGCTAGCCCGGTCGGTGGGCGAGCGAGGAGCCCCGACCCCAGGATCACTGGTCGGCGGCGCGGACGGCCGACGCCGTGCGAACCGCCGTCCCGATCACGGCGGCGAGGAGGATCGCCGCCGCGACGACGATCGCGGTGACGCCGATCGCGGCGCTGGCCGGCTCTCCGGCGAGGCGGGCGACGGCGATCCAGACGAGCCCCCACGCCATGGCCAGCGCGGGAGCGATCCGCCAGCCGCTCGCTGCTTCGATACCGAGACCGATGGCGGCGACCACGATGAGCACGATGATCCCCCACAGGTCCGCTGCGGCATCCCATTCCGGCGTGCCGATGGACGTGAGCCAGGCGGCCACGTTCGCGACAGTCGCGAGCGTCACCCAGCCCAGGTGCAGACCGGTCACCCCGTCGACCAGCAGACGGTCGGCCCAGCCGTCGGCCGGCTCGAAGACGGTGCGGTGGAACGTGACGCCGAGCATCGCGACGAGTACCACGATCGCCAGCACCGTGAGCGCGAGCGATCCGAACTGCGCGGCGACCAACCAGATCCCGTTCAGCGCCATGGTCCCGGCGATGAGCCAGCCGAGTACACGCTGCCGCTCGCTCGCGCGCTGACGCGGCAGCGCCTGCCAGATCGTGTACGCCAGCAGACCGACGTAGATCACCGTCCAGATCATGAAGGCGGGACGCGCGGGCGCAAGGTACGAGCCGTCCTCGTCGAGCGCGCCGCCCTGCAGGTCCTGCACGGATGTTCCGCCGAACAGGCCCGTGCCGACCATCGCCGCGACGATCATGAAGCAGAACGCCGCGATCACGACGATCTGCCGAGTGAGGTCCTTTGCCGTCATTCCGCCACGGTAGGCGGTGCCCGTGCGACACGCGAACGTGTTGACACGCACCACGCCGGACGGTAGGCGGCTCAGGCTCCGGCGGGCGGGTCGAGCAGCAGCGCGACGCGCTCGGCGAGATAGGCATCGAGCGGCATGGGAACGCCTGCGGCGCTCCAGCGGATGCTCGGGATGCCGTCGTGCAGCGTCAGCGGCGCCGCCGAGGCGTCGGGCGGCAGCAGCCGCCAGCCGAGGTGCACCGTCTCGCCCTCGGCGAAGCCGCCGCGGCGCGCGGCGGCGGCGAGCTCGGAGCGCTGCCGCTGGGACTCGGCGGTGTAGCCGCGGCGGGCCTCCTGACGGGCGCGCACGATGTCGCCGGTCGCGAGCACGGCGTCGTCGGTGAGGAGCAGCGCGCCGAGGTGCCACGCCGCGCCGCGTCGCTCGATGCGCGGGGCGCGCGCGACACCCAGGATGCGGCGCGGCACGACCAGCTCACCGAGCGCTTCGCGCGGCGCCCCCGCCGCCGCCAGGCTGGCGCGGGCCGCGTCGAACAGCTCCTGTGCGCTCACGCCATGTCGTCCTGCAGCGTGGTCGACGCCTTCACCTTCTCGCCGCGCAGCGCCATGCCGACGAGCGGGAAGAGCAGCACCGACAGCATGCCGCCGGCCACCAGCACCGTCTGCTGCGTGGTCGTGAGGATGCCCTCGTCGACGCCGATCGCGGTGACCGCGACGATGATCGGCAGGCCCGTCGCACCCAGCAGCGCGATCGACAGCCGGTCACGCCGCGTCGAGCCCTCCGGAGCGGCGAGCATCGACGGCAGACCGCGCGCCACGAACAGCAGCACGAGGATCACCGGCACGAGGAGGAACAGCATCGGCTGCGCGAGCAGCGACTTCAGGTCGAACGTGACACCCGTGTAGATGAAGAAGACCGGCACGAGGAACCCGAACGCGACGCCCTCGATCTTGCTCTCGACGGCCTCGCGGTCGTGCTCCGACGCGTCGCGCATGATGAGGCGCCAGATGATGCCCGCGGTGAACGCGCCCAGCAGCATGTCGAGATCGAGCACGATGCTCAGCACCACGAGAGCCGCGAGGATCAGCAGCACGACGCGGATCGCGAACTGGCCGGAGGTGTGCAGCGTCGAGCTCACGAACTCGTGCATCGCTCCGCGCGGGAGCGTGAACGCGAGCCAGATCGCCAGCGCCGCGATCGCCGCGAAGGCCACCAGCACGATGGTCGCGACGCCGAGATTGCGGCCGCCGAGGAAGAGCGAGATCGCGATCAGCGGACCGAACTCGCCGACGGCGCCGATGGCCGCCACAGCCTGGCCGAAGGGGGTGCGCAGCTCGCCGGCATCCCGGAGGATCGGCAGCAGCGTGCCCAGCGCGGTCGAGCACAGCGCCACGCCGATGACGATCGCCGCCTCGCCCGGTGCGAGCAGGAAGCCGGCCGCGATGCCGACGACGAGGCTGATCAGCCAGCCGAAAGACGCGCGCTTGCCCAGCCGGCCGCGGAACGAGGCGAACTGGATCTCGGTGCCGGCCACGAAGAACAGCATCGCGAGGCCGAACTCCGAAAGCGTGTCGATGAACTCGCCGGGCATCGCCCAGCCGAGCACCGACGGACCGACCAGGATGCCGAGCACCAGCTCGAACACCACGACCGGGATGGGCACCCAGCGCCCGAGTCCCCGCGCCAGCAACGGCGCCAGCACCGCGAGGAGCGGGATGATCAGCAGTGTCAGCGGGTGCAGGTCTTCCACCCGACAACACTAGCGACGGGCGGGGGCCGCGGCGGAGTGCGCGGCGAGCGGGGGCCCCGAGCGGAGGGGACGCCCGAGCGGAGGATCGGATGCCGCCACCCGGTCCTCCGCTCGCGACATGCCCTGCGCCGCAGACGCCTGTCAGGCCTCCAGCCGCCGAGCGGCCGGCGTCAGCTGCGTGCGAGCTCCAGTTCCGACTCCGGCTCGTCGCCGACCGGTTCGAGCTGGCTCGGCGGTGGTGTGAGCTCGGCGCGGTTGCGGCTGTGTCCGATGAGCGCGAGCACCACACCACCCACGGCCCACGCGCCGAGGACCAGCCATTGCGTCAGCGTGGCCGCCTCCGGGAAGTACATCACCGAACGCAGCAGCGTGGCCGATGCTCCGGGCACGAAGCCCTGTCCGATCGCGCCCCACGGCTCCGGCAGGAACTGCGGCGGCATCGTCGCGCCCGCGATCGGGTTGCCGATGAACATCGTCACCACCGCCCCGATGGCGATACCCGGAGGGCCGACCAGCGCCGCCACCCCGACCACGAATGCGGCGGTCGCCGTCACGCCCAGACCGTTGACGGCGGCGTTGAGCAGCCAATCGCCCTGCAGGATGCCGAACCAGGTCTGCATCACGAGGGTGATGAGCGCCCCGGCCGCGGCCCCGAAGACGAGCAGTCCGACCAGGCGGCGCACGACACCCTGCACCAGCAGGGTGAGGAGGATTCCGCCGAGCATGCCGCCGAGCACCAGCGGGAACACGGATGCCGCAAGGCCGGCGCCCGTCGGATCGCCCTCGCTGAGCGGCACGACGTCAGTGACCGTGACCGTCGGGAACTGCGGTGCGGCGCCCGGGGCGGCTCCCTCGGGGAGCTGGGGTCGCTGCCCGGACTGCAACGCGCCGACGATGGCCCCGAGCTGTTCGGCGAGCCCGGCCTTCACGCCGGCGTCGATCTGGGACTGCAGCTGCGTCGCGACGCCGCGCAGCGCCTGAGCGGCGATCGGGCTCGCTGCACTCGAGACGAGCACCTCGGGGTCATCGCCGAGCAGGATGGCGCCGTAGAGGTCTCGCGACTCGATCTGCGACACCGCGTCGGCACGCGAGTCGACGTGATGCAGCGTGAAGGGCGACGGATCCTGCTCTGCCAGAGCGTTGTGGAGCGTCGTGACGGAATCCGTCGGTCCGTCGATGCCGACGGGAAGATTCTGGGGCTGGGATGTCGCGGCAGGCCAGATGAAGGCCATGACGATCACGGCGACGAGAAGCGAACCGACGAGACCGAGGACCGCGGCGATCGGCCAGCGGGTGGGACGCACGGCACGAGCCGCGCTTTCACGTTGAAGGGACAACGGACCTCCTAAAAAGAACGTACATACTGTTTTACCACAAAAAGAACCGCTATTCTGTTTGCATGCCGAGAGTCACCGATGCCTACCGCGAGGCGCGCCGCGACGAGATCGCCCGGGCCGCGCTGCGCCGTCTCGAGCGCAACGGGGTGCGCGACACCTCGATCGCCGACATCGTGGAGGAGTCCGGTCTTTCAACCGGCGCGATCTACTCTCACTTCTCGAACAAGGCCGAACTCGCCCGCTACGTAGCGGAGCGCTTCCTGCTGCCGCGTGTCGACGCCCTCGAAGCCGCGGGACGAGGCGGCGAACTGGTCTCCCCGCGTGAGGCGTTGCGCCGGCTGCTCATGGTGATGGGCAAGGAGGGACTGTCGCCCAGCCTCGTCGTCCAGTTCTGGGGCGAGGCGATGGTCGATCCCGACCTGCGCGCGGCGATGAATCGGACCGTCTCTCAGCTGCGCGCGTCGTTGGCCGCCGCTGTCACGCCATGGGCGCACACGCGCGCCGCGTCCGCCGACGCCGCCGCGGCGCTCGCCGCCGCGGCCGCCCGGTCGATCGCCGCCCTCGCTCAGGGGTACATCGTCCACGTCGCGGTGTTCGGCCCGCGCGAGGTGGACGAATACATCGCCAGCGCGACCTCCGTCCTGGAGAGCTGAAGCACTCGCCGCCGCGCGGCTCAGGCGTTTCGTCTGCGCACGCGAGAGCGCGCTCCGCTCAACGACCGACACCAGGCGCTGAGCTCAGACCGCGCACACCCCGGGGTCATCGTGGCCGGGGGCGGCGTTTCGGTGAGACACGCTTCGTCTCGCCGGCGCTCGCACAGCGACCGGGGTCACGACGATACCGGTCGCTGAGCGAGCGAGGAACGAGCGAGACGAAGCGCAACTCGGGCGATTCGGGAGGCACCGGACCGGGCGTCAGACCTCGCGCAGACCCGGGGTCGCGGCATCCCCCTCCGACGGACCGGCGATCTCGTGAACTGTCACCGCCGACGCGCCGCCACGGATCTGCCCGGCGCCGCCGGCACGGATCTCACTGTGCAGGCGCTCCATACGGGCGTCGAGCTCGGCCGCGGTTTCGGCGGCGTCCTTGAGGCTCTCAAGCAGCTCGTCGGGCACCCGCGTGGCGTACTTGTAGTAGATCTTGTGCTCCAGGCTGGCCCAGAAGTCCATCGCGATCGTGCGGAACTGCACCTCGACCGGCACCTCGATGCGCCCCGTCGACAGGAACACCGGCACCTCGAGGATCGCGTGCAGGCTCTTGTACCCGTTGGACTTGGGCTCGGCGATGTAGTCCTTCACCTGGAGGACCCGCACGTCGTCTTGCGCGGTCAGCAGGTCGAACAGCCGGTAGACGTCGGCCGTGAAGCTGCAGGTGACGCGGATGCCGGCGATGTCGGTGATGTTGCGCCGGATGGAGTCGAAGTCGCCGTCGATGCCCTTGCGCTGCACCTTCTCGACGAGGCTGTCGGGCGATTTGACGCGGCTCGACACGTGCTCGATGGGGTTGTAGTCGTGCGTCAGCAGGAACTCGTCGCGCAGGATGCCGATCTTCGTCTCGACCTCCTGCAGGCCGAAGCGGTACTCCATCATGAACCGCTGCAGCTCGTCGCGGAGCTCACGCAGCTCGGCCGCCGAGACCGTGATCTCGCCCTCGTCGGTCGTCGTCGCGGGCACCAGCGGAGCAGGAGTCGCCATGCCTTCCACCGTATTGAGGGTGCCTACGAGAGTCCTGTGAAGAGCGGATGCCGCCGATCGGTTCTCCACCGGCCCCCAGGTCTCACGAACGCATGTCGACCACACGTGGAGGGTGCCTCTTTGAGATCTGAGCTGCACGCGAACGGGTCAGCGCTCGTCGAGCGCGCGCCGGGCACGGTCGGACTCCTGCGCGGCGGCGCCGGCTCGGGCCGCGGCATCCGCTCGCTCCTGCTCGACGACGTCGAGCTTGGCCTCGGCCGCGGTGGCGTCGGCCTCGAGCGCGGCGAGGTCGCGACGCAGATCGTCGATGCGCTCGCGCACGTGGTCGACGCGCTCCTGCGCCTTCGCACGCCGCGTGTCGACGCGGGCGAGCTCGCGCTCGGCCTCGTTCGCGAGGCGCTCGGCCTCGCGGGCGGCCTTCTCGGCGGCCCTGCGCGCACGCCGCTCGGCGAGGTCGTCTCGCCGAGCCGGCTCGACCGCACCCGGCAGCGACCCGCCCACGGCGTCGGCGAGGGTGGCCGGGTCGATGTCGCCCGCCTCGAGGGTCGTGACGAGGCGCGCGGTGAGCACCGCGGCGGCGGCTGCGGCATCCATCACGGCGGCATTGATCGTCTTCTCGGCCTCGTCTCGCGCCGCGGCGCTGAGCGCCACCCCGGCGTCGCCGGCGAGCCCGACCGCCTGCTTCGCGAGCGCCGCGACCAGCTGGCGCCGCTGTACGCCGAGGCGCGACAGTTCCGCGGCGTCGAGGTCGTCCTGCGCCTCGCGCAGCGCCGCCGACAGCTCGACGGCGTCGGCCAGCTGTCCGCCGCGCGCGAGGAGGTTCACCGCCCACGCCGCGACCGAGGGCTTGCGCAGCGCCTTGATGCGCTTCGCGAGCGCCGGATCGGATGCCGCCGCCCGCGCATTGCGCGCAGCCGTGAACTCCGCCGGCGGCAGTGCGTAGAGCTCCGCCGCGATCTCGTCGAGCTCACTGTCGCCCGGGGCTGCGGCTGGGCCCACGCGCCCAGAGGCTCCGCGCGACGCGCCGGCGGCGGGTGGAGGGGGCGTGGGGACCATCTGTTCATTCTGCCGCCCGGACTGTGCGCAATGCAGTCTCTGTGCCGCCCGGCCCGCCGGCGACCCGCGGAATCATGCGGCGCGGCGCGACGACCCCGTCCGTGCAGACTGAATTGCGGACAACCCCGGAGTGGCGGGGGCGGTTCGATCCCGGTCCTGGCGACGCCGAGTGCGCGCGGACACGGCGTAGAGCCCGAGCATCACGGCCATCGTCACGAGGTAGAACCCGTGCAGCATCCAGATCGGCCCGAACGGCAGGCTCACGACGTAGAACGTGTAGACGAGGTTGCCGATGTTGCCGAGCAGCAGGGCGCTGGCGCTGTACGAGCGCAGGTCGTGCGAACGCACGGCCTTCACGAGCATCGGCAGGTTGGCCGCGGCGAACAGAACGGTCGAGACCGTCCCGGCGAGCATCGCAGCGTCCATACAGTGAAGATGCGGCGGCGCGGCCGCGCGATACATCAGTCTGCGAGAAGGGATGCCGCCTGCCGGGCCGCACCGAGCGCCACATACTCGCCCGGCTCGGGCACCTCGACCGCGAGGCCGAGCACGAGCGGGGCGATCTGCCGTACCGCCTCGGACTGGGCGCCGCCGCCGATGAGGAGCGCCCGTTCGAGGGGCACGCCGAGGCCGCGCAGAGCCTCCAGTCCCGCGGCGAGGCCCGAGAGCATGCCCTCGACCGCGGCCCGCGCGAGGTTCTCGCGGGTCGTCGAGGCGAGGGTCATGCCGGTGAGCGACGCGGTCGCATCGGGAAGGTTCGGCGTGCGCTCGCCCTCGAAGTAGGGCACGAGGGTCAGGCCTCCGGCGCCGGGCTCGGCGGCAAGCGCCAGGCGCGACAGCTCGGCGTGGTCGACGCCCAGCACCCGTGCGATCGCGTCGAGCACGCGCGCGGCGTTGAGGGTCGCCACGAGCGGCAGGAACCGGCCGGTGCAGTCGGCGAAGCCCGCGACCGTGCCCGAGGCGTCGATCGTGCGCTGCTCGCTCACCGCGAAGACGGTGCCCGATGTGCCGATCGAGACCACGACGTCGCCTGGCCCGGCGCCGAGTCCGAGGGCCGCACCGGCGTTGTCGCCCGCGCCGCCGCCGACCCGTCGGCCGTCGGCATCGTCGACCCACTCCTGCGGTCCGAGCACGCGGGGCAGCACGGCGTCGTGGCCGAGGGCGGCGATCAGCAGCTCACGGTCGTACGAGCCGTCCTCGGGGTTCCAGTAGCCGGTGCCGGAGGCATCCGACCTGTCCGTGACGAGCTCTTTGAGCACCGGGCCCCGCGGCGACTCCCCGGCCGGGCCGAAGCCGCGCAGCCGCCACGTCAGCCAGTCATGCGGCAGGGCGACGGCCGCGACGCGCGCGGCGTTGTCGGGTTCGGCATCGCGAAGCCAGCGGAGCTTGGTGATCGTGAAGGATGCCACGGGCACCAGTCCCGTGCGTCGTGCGAGCTGCTCGGCGCCGAACTCGGCGACGAGGTCGGCGGCCGCACCGGCCGAGCGCGTGTCGTTCCACAGCAGGGCGTCGCGTACGACCCGGCCGTCGGCATCGAGCGCGACCATGCCGTGCTGCTGCCCGCCGACGGCCCAGGCACCGACGTCGCTCAGGATTCCGGTGGCGTCACCGCCGGCATCCGCGAGAGCCGCCTGCAGCGCGGTCCACCACGCCTCGGGATCGACCGACGTGCCGTCGGGGTGCGAGGCGCGCCCCTGCCGCACGATGGCGCCGGTCGCGGCATCCACGATCACGACCTTGCACGACTGCGTCGACGAGTCGACGCCCATGACCAGGCTCACTGCTTCTCCTGCCGTAGAGCGTGACTTGCCCTATATGCACGACACGCCTGGCGTGTCGCGTACATATAGGGCAAGTCAACCGTGGGGGTGTGTGCGGACGAACCCGGTCAGCGGGCGCCGAGCAGGTGCTCGGTCGCGAGCTGCTGCAGGCGCACGAAGCCGAAGCCCTTGCCGCCCAGGTACGCGTCGGTGTCGAAGTCCTCGTACGCCGAGCGGTCGGCGCGGAGGTCCTCGATCGTCTCGCCCGGGTTGAGGGTCGGCACCGACAGCTCGGGCACGCGGGCGGCGGCCAGCGCCTCCTGCACCTCGGGGTCGGCGCGGAAGGCCGCAGCGCGCTCCTTGAGCAGCAGGTAGGTGCGCATGTTCGCGGCGGCCGAGTCCCACACGCCGGTCTCGTCCTCGGTGCGCGACGGCTTGTAGTCGAAGTGGCGCGGACCCTCGTACGCGGGCACGCCGCCGGGGCCGCCGTTCTCGAGCAGGTCGACGAGCGCGAACGCGTTGTGCAGGTCGCCGTGGCCGAACACGAGGTCCTGGTCGTACTTGATGCCGCGCTGGCCGTTGAGGTCGATGTGGAAGAGCTTGCCGTGGTACAGCGCCTGGGCGATGCCGGCGGCGAAGTTCAGGCCCGCCATCTGCTCGTGGCCGACCTCGGGGTTCAGGCCCACCAGTTCGGGACGCTCGAGCGAGTCGATGAACGCGATCGCGTGGCCGAGCGTGGGCAGCAGGATGTCGCCGCGCGGCTCGTTGGGCTTGGGCTCGATCGCGAAGCGGATGTCGTAGCCCTTGTCGACGACGTAGTCGCCGAGCAGGTTGACGGCCTCGCGGTAGCGCTCCAGCGCCGCGCGGATGTCTTTGGCCGAGTCGTACTCGGCGCCCTCGCGGCCGCCCCACATGACGAACGTCTTGGCGCCCAGCTCGGCGCCGAGGTCGAGCTGGCGGAGGACCTTGCGCAGCGCGAAGCGGCGCACGTCACGGTCGTTCGAGGTGAAGCCGCCGTCCTTGAAGACCGGCGCCGAGAACAGGTTGGTGGTGACCATCGGCACGATGAGGCCGGTGTCGGCGAGCGCACCCTTCAGGCGGTCGATCTGCGTCTGACGCTCGGCGTCGGTCGAGCCGAAGGCGAACAGGTCGTCGTCGTGGAACGTCAGCCCGTAGGCGCCGAGCTCGGCGAGCTTCTCGACGGCGTGCACGACGTCGAGGTGGTTGCGGGTCGGTCCGCCGAAGGGATCGGTGCCGTTGTAGCCGATCGTCCAGAGTCCGAACGAGAACTTGTCGGCGCGGGTAGGGGTGGGCATGACGCTCCTTTGCGGCGGGCAGCCGTGGTCGTGCGCGGCGGGCGGTAAATGTTGCTGACGACAACCTATACCACGATGGATGCCGCGATCAACCCGATACCGGATGCCGCGGCATCCACTTCTCGGGTACGTCCCCGATAGTTTCGGCGTTACCATCGACGGATGACGGACGCACCTCGGATCACGCTCGCGACGATCGCCGCGGAAGCCGGCGTTTCGCTCGCGACGGTGTCGAAGGTGCTCAACGGACGCACCGACGTCGCGCCCGCGACCCGCGCCCGACTCGAGTCCGATCTTGCCCGGCACGGCTACACCCGGCGCTCCGGCAAGCAGCGCAGCGAGTTCGTCGAGCTGGTGTTCCACGAGCTGGAATCCAGCTGGTCGATGGAGGTCATCGAGGGCGTCGAGGAGGTCGCCCACGCGGCAGGCCTCTCGGTCGTGCTGACGGTGAGCGGCGACCGGCACACGCCCGGCGCGGACTGGATCGACGGGGTTCTGCGACGCCGGCCGATCGGCGTGATCCTGGTGTTCTCGGACATCGCGCCGCGCTTCCGCGACAAGCTGCGCGCGCAGAGCATCCCGTTCGTGATCGTCGATCCCGCGGGCGACCCCTCGCCCGATGTGCCGTCGGTGGGCTCGGCGAACTGGTCGGGCGGGCTCATGGCCACCCGGCACCTGATCGAGCTGGGCCACCGCCGCATCGCCGCCATCACCGGCCCCGAAGACATGATGTGCTCCCTCGCGCGCGTCGACGGGTACCGCTCGGCGATGAACGCGGCCGGGTTGTCGATCGACCCGGCGCTGATTCGGTTCGGCGACTTCCACCCCGGCGGCGGCGAGGAGGCCGCACGCGAGCTCCTGGAGCTGGATGACCCGCCCACCGCGATCTTCGCGGGCAGCGATCTGCAGGCGCTCGGTGTGATCGCCGCCGGCTCAGCCGTCGGCCTGCGCGTGCCGGACGACCTCTCGGTGGTCGGCTACGACGACATCGCCCTGTCGCGCTGGCTGAGCCCGCAGCTCACGACCGTGCACCAGCCGCTGCGGCGCATGGGCGAAGAGGCGACGCGGCTCGCGTTGCGGCTCGCCGACGGCGCCACCCCCGAGACCCTCCGCATGGACCTCGCGACCCACCTCGTGGTGCGCGGCAGCACGGCCGCCCCGCGCGCCTGAGCCGCGGCATCCGCTCGCTCGCCGCAGGGCGCGGGGACGCGCGGACGCGGGGACGCGCGGGATGCCGCGGCTCAGCGCCGCTCGACGGTCACCTCCGCGTGCAGCAGGCGGGTGTGGTCGACGATCCGGGTCTCGCCGACCACAGTCACGGTTCGCGCCGTCACGAGCTCGGAGCTGGACCGGCCGAACGACAGCACCAGGTCGCCGGGCTCGACGATCCGGCGGCCGTCGACGCCGGTGAACGACGCGAGGTCGGCGGGCACGTCGAACGACACCCGCGCGCGCTCGCCCGGACCGAGCGGCACGCGCGCATAGGCGACGAGCCGCTGCACGGGCCGCACGACCGAGGCGACCGGGTCGTGCAGGTACAGCTGCACGACCTCTACGCCGTCGCGGTCTCCGGCGTTGCCGACGTCGATCGACACCGTGACCGAGCCGTCCACCGGCATCGAGGCCGCCGAAGAGGCGGCATCCGCCCAGACGAACGGCGCGTAGCCGAGACCGTGGCCGAACGCGTACGCCGGGGTGGGGTCGATGTTCGACACCTCGGTCTTGCGCGCGAGCGGCGCGGCCAGGTACGTCGAGGGCTGCGTCACCGGACTGCGCGGGATGCTGACGGGCAGGCGTCCGCTCGGGTTCACACGGCCGCTCACCACGCCGGCGATCGCCCCCGTGCCCTCTTCGCCGACGAAGAACGACTGCACGATCGCCGCGGCGCGATCGGATGCGCCGCCCAGCGCATACGGACGCCCCGACAGCAGCGTCACCACGGTCGGCACACCGGTGTCGAGGATCGCGTCGAGCAGCGCCTGCTGCGCGCCCGGCAGCGACAGGTCGCCCGAGTCGCAGCCCTCGCCGCTGGTGCCGCGGCCGAACAGTCCCGCGCGGTCGCCGAGGGCGACCACCACGACGTCGGCGGTGGATGCCGCGGCCACCGCGGCACCGATCTGCGAGGTCTCGCCGCCGTCGATGCTCGTCCCGGCGAGGTACGTCACCTCGGCATCAGGGAACTCCCCCGCGAGCGACTCGCGGAGCGTCGGCAGGGTGAGTCCGATCGGGACCTCGGGATGCCGCACCCCGACATGGGAGGGGAACGAATAGCAGCCCAGCACGGCATACGGGTCGTCGGCGGTCGGGCCGATCACGGCGATCCGACGCGGCGACGCCAGTGGCAGCACGCCGTCATTGCGCAGCAGCACGATCGCCTCTTCGGCGACCCGCCGCGCGACGGCGCGGTTGGCGTCGGAGTCGAGGTCGATCGCACCGCGCACGGCCTCGAGCGAGCGATCGTCGAGACGGGCGAGCGCCGACGGCACCGGTGACCAGTCCGCATCGAGGAGGCCGAGCTGCGCCTTCTGCCGCAGCACCCGCCGCAGCGCCCGGTCGATGAGGGCGAGGTCGACCCGGCCGTCTTCGACGGCGCGGACGAGATCACGGCCGAAGGTCTTCACCGTGGGCAGCTCGACATCGATGCCGGCCGCGAGGGCGCGAGCCGCGGCATCCGTCCCGTCCGCGGCGATCCCGTGCAGCACCTGCAGGAACGCGATCGAGAAGTAGTCGGCGACGACGGTTCCCTCGAAACCCCACGTGTCGCGCAGGAGGCTCGTGAGCAGCGATGGATCGGCGGCCGTGGGCACACCGTCGATGTCGTCGTACGAGTTCATCACCGAGCGCACGCCGCTCTCGCGGATCGCCATCTCGAACGGCGGCAGCAGGACGTCGGCGAGCTCGCGCGGGCCGACCGAGACCGGAGCGAGGTTGCGCCCCGCCTTGGAGGCCGAGTAGCCCACGAAGTGCTTGAGCGTCGCCACGACCCCCGCCGACTCGACGCCCTGGATATACGCGGTCGCAACGGTGCCGACGAGGTACGGATCCTCGCCGATCGTCTCTTCGACGCGCCCCCAGCGAGCGTCGCGCACGACATCGAGCACGGGCGCGAGGCCCTGATGCACACCCACCGACCGCATGTCGGCGCCGATGCGCTCGCCCATCTCGCGGATCAGCGCGGGGTCGAACGTCGCTCCCCAGCTGAGCGGCACAGGATACGCGGTCGCACCCCACGTGGCGAAGCCCGCCAGGCACTCCTCGTGTGCGAGTGCCGGGATGCTGAACCGGTTCGCGGCGACGATGCGCTGCTGGGCCCGCATGAGCGACAGCGCGCCGGTCGCCGGGTCGACCGGCGCCGTGCCGAAGGGACGGGTGAGCTGCCCGAGCCCGTCCGGCAGCAGCGCGTCCAGGTCGATGTGGTCGTCCATGTCGTGCTGGTGCGGGGCCACGTCCTCGCCGTCTGCGGATGCCCCGACCCACACGCCGTACAGCTGCGCGATCTTCTCGGCCACCGTCATCTCGGCCACGAGTGCCTCGACGCGGTCGTCGATGGGAACGGCGGGATCGTTCCAGAGACGGCGGGTGGCGGCATCCGGGAGGGTCGTCGTCTGCTCGGCCATCAGCCCTTCACCGCCCCGGTCAGGCCGCCGACGATGCGCTTCTCGGCGAGCAGGAAGAACACCAGCGCCGGGATCATCGCGAGCGACGTGTACGCGAGGACCGCGCCGGTGTCTTGCGAGTACTGCGTCGAGAACTGCGTCACCCCGAGCGGCAGCGGCCACAGCTCCTGCGGCAGCGTCCCGGTCGAGATCACGAGCAGGGGCAGCAGATAGCCGTTCCAGCTCGCGACGAACGCGAGGATGCCGACCGTGATGAGGCCCGGTTTCGCGAGCGGCAGCAGGATGCGCCAGAAGAACGCGATGCGCGACGCGCCGTCGATCATCGCGGCCTCTTCGAGCTCGCCGGGGATGGCCTTCAGGAACGGCACCAGGATGATGATCGTCGTCGGCAGCGCGAACGCGATGCCCGGGATGATCACACCGAGGTACGTTCCGTGCAGGCCCAGCGTGCGCAGCAGCAGCGTGAGCGGCAGGGCAGCGACCGTGAGCGGGAACATGAGTCCCGCCGCGAACAGCGTGTACAGACCCTCCCGGCCCTTGAAGTCGTAGCGCGCGAGCACGAACGCGGCCATGAGGCCTGCGATCACGACGCCGGCCGTGGTGCAGACCGCCAGGAACGTGCTCGCGAACAGGTTGCCCCAGAAACGGGACGAGCTGAGCACCACGCCCCAGTTCTGCAGTGTGAACGGGTCGGGCATGCCGGCCGGGTTCGCGTTGAGGTCGGCGGTCGTGCGGAAGCCGCCGAGGAACACGTAGAGTACCGGGCCGATGGCGACCGCCGCGACGACGAGCGCCACGAGGTACACGAACGGCTGGCCCCAGTCGAACCTGCGCCCGGCGGGCTCTGCCGCGCGCGGCGACCCGGTGACGATGGTGGTGGTGGTGGCCGACATGTCAGCGCACTCCGTTCGTGAGGGCGCCCTTGAGGTCGCGGTGGAGCGCGAAGCGCTGGTAGATCAGGGCGATGACGAGCGAGATCACGAAGAGGATCACGGCGATCGCGCTGCCGTAGCCGGGTTGCCCGGCGAACTGGCCCTGCTGCACCATGTAGGTCGCCATCGTCTCGGTCGCGATGCGGCGCACCGCGGGGGCGACGGTCACCCACACCATGTCGAACACCTGCAGCGAGCCGATGATCGACAGGAACGCCCAGATGCGGATCGTGGGACCCAGCAGCGGGATCGTGATGTGCCGCTGGATCTGCCACCAGCTGGCCCCGTCGATCTGCGCCGCCTCGGCGAGCTCGTCGGGGATGCCCTGCAGGCCCGCGAGGAACAGCAGGATCGCGAAGCCGATGTACTTCCAGGTGAGGACGAAGAAGATGGTCCACAGCGCGACGGCGGGGTCGGCGAGCCAGTTCTTCGCGAGCGACCCGAGGCCGATGGCCTCCAGGGTCGCGTTGACGGCGCCGTTCGGCTGGAGGATCAGCTTGAAGGACAGACCCGCGATGACCTCGGCCAGCACGTACGGCACGAAGATGAGCAGCCGGAAGACGCTTCGTCCGCGCAGCGGGCGATTCAGCATCAGCGCCACGGCGATGGCGATCGGGCCCTGCACGATCAGCGACATCACCAGGATGAAGAACGTGTTGCCGATCGCCTTCTGGAACTCGGGGCTCGTGAGGGCGCGGACGTAGTTGTCGAAGCCGATGAACCGGCCGTCGTCGGCCAGGTTGCTCCACTGGAATGCCGGCGGCAGGTTGAAGAAGCTGTACACCGCCGCGAGCACGACGGGAAGGATCACGAAGCCCACGAACAGGATGAGCGCGGGCGAGACGAACAGGAGGATCTCGAGGCGCTTGCGCCCCGAGTCGCGCCGGACCCGGCGCGCAGGGGTGGGGCCCGGGCCCGCGGTGACCGCGGGCCCGGGGGTGGTGAGAGTCGCCATGTCTACAGAGTCGCCGCGGCGTCCTGCATCTTCTTGACGATGTCTTCGGGCGTGCCGGTGCCGGCGAACAGGTTGACGATGCCCTCGTTCATGGCATTGCCGACCGTGGTGCCGAACGCGGTGTCGAGCCAGAGCTGGACGAAGGATGCCTCCGACAGGCCCTCGGCCACCATCTTGAGGTTCGGGTCTTCGAGTGAGGACTGCGCCTCGGCGACGGTCGGGATGCCCGAGCCGCTGGCCGCGAACTTCTTCTGCACCTCGGGGCTCATGATGTACGCGAGGAGCTCTGCGCACTCCGGCGGAGCATCGGCCGAGCAGCCGAAGCCGTCGCCGCCGCCGAGGGCCGCGGTCGGGTCGCCGGCGGCGCCGTCGATGCCCGGGACCGGGAACCAGCCGAGGAAGGCGGGAACCTTCTGGTCGGGCGTGAGACCGCCGATCGTCCCGGCGTTCCAGTGGCCCATGAGCTCCATCGCCGCCTGGCCGTTGGCGACCATGCCCGCCGAGCTGCCGGCGCCCTGCTGGGCAGGCGTGCCGAGGAAGCCGTCCTGGAACGGCTCGATGCCGAGGAACTCCTGCAGCTGCGTGCCTGCTTCGACCCAGCAGTCGTCGGTGAAGTCGAACTCGGTCTCGGCCGCAGCGAGCGTCTCGGGCGAGCACGACTTGAGGGCGAACTGGTACCACCAGTGCGCGGCCGGCCAGTTGTCGCCGGCGCCGACGGCGATCGGCGTGATGCCGGCATCCTTCAGCTTTCCGACGGTGTCGACGAGCTCGTCGAACGTCGTGGGGACCTCGGCGCCCGCCTGCTCGAAGAGGTCGGTGTTATACCAGAAGCCCTCGATGCCGAACGTGAAGGGGATGCCGTAGGTCTTGCCGTCGACCTGCCACGGGTTCACCGTCGCACCGACGCTGGTGATGGTGTCGGCGATCTGGTCGTCGAGGGGCTGCAGGTAGCCGTTGGCGACCTGGTCGCGCAGCTCGCCGCCCGGCCACACCTGGAAGAGGTCCGGCGGGTCGCCGGCCGCGAGCGCGTTCGGGATGAGAGTGCGCTGCAGCTCCTCGTTCTGATAACCGGTCTGCTCGACCTTGACGCCCGGGTGGTCCTCTTCGAACTGGGCGGCGACCTCTTCCCAGACCGCGGGCAGCGGTCCGGACGTGGCGTTGTGCCACCACGTGATGGTGACGTCGCCGCTGTCGCCGCTGTCACCGTTGTCGCCGCCGCCGGCACAGCCTGCGAGGGCACCGGCGGCGAGCCCGGCCGCCGCGAGCCCGGCGAAGACGCGCATCGTGCTGCGTGTGTTCATCTTCGAACCTCTCGAAAGTTTCGACTCCTACGTCGAAAGTGATGTGGACGAGGCAAGAGTATGCCGAAAGTTGATTTGCGGTCAAGCGCAACAAATAACAGGTCGGCCACAACGTCGGCCCTACAGTGAGAGGCGTGAGCGATCCGTCACCGACCGAGGGCGTCCGGCAGCGAAATCTCGCGAGGCTGCTGCGGCTCGTGCACCTCGAGGGCCCCCTCTCGCGCGCGTCGCTGACCGAGACGACCGGCCTGAACCGTTCGACCATCGCGGACCTCGTCGGCGAGCTCGGCCGGGAGGGTCTCGTCGTCGAGCGTGCCCCCGATCCCTCACGCCGTGTCGGACGCCCCTCCCCCGTCGTGGTCGCCGACCCCCACGTCGTCGCGATCGCCGTCAATCCCGAGGTGGACGCGCTGACGATCGCCGCGGTCGGCCTGGACCGGGGCATCGCGCTGCGCGAACGCGTCGACCTCGACCATCTGCTCACGCCCGAAGAGACCGCGGCGCTCATCGCCGGGCACGTGTCGCGGTGGCGCACCGGTCCGCTCGCCGACGCGCGCGTCGTCGGCGTGGGACTCGCCGTGCCGGGCCTCGTGCGCGCGGGGGACGGGCTCGTGCGCAACGCGCCGCACCTGCGCTGGACCGACGTGCCGCTGCGCGCCCTCGTCGCCGACGCCACGGGCCTGCCCACCACGGTCGGCAACGACGCCACGCTCGGCGCGATCGCCGAGCACCTGTTCGGCGCCGCACAGGGCCTCGACGACGTCGTGTATCTCAACGGCGGCGCGAGCGGCATCGGCGGCGGACTGATCGTCCACGGGATGCCGCTGCTCGGCGCCGGCGGCTACACCGGCGAATTCGGGCAGAACCGTCCCGGTATCGCCTCGCCCGTCGACCGGCGCGCCGACGGCGGCGTGCTCGAAGACGAGGTCAGCCGCGCGCGCCTGCTGGCCGCGGTCGGGCTGCTCGGCGCCGACGAGCCGACGCTCGCTGCGGCCCTCGCCTCCGCCGGGCCGGAATCGGATGCCGCGGACGAGGTCGCCCGTCAGCGCCGCATCCTCGCCACCGCCCTCGCGAACGCGGTCAACGCGCTCAATCCCGCCGCGGTCGTGCTCGGCGGGTTCCTCGCGACCATCGCGGCCGCCGACCTCCCCGGGCTCACCGCACTGGTGCAGGGCCAGACCATGTCGGCCAACGCCGAGGAGCTGGAGATCCGCGTCGCGTCGCTCGCCGAGGACCGCCTGCTCATCGGCGCGGCCGAGGCCGCCTTCGCCGACCTGCTGCGCGACCCGACGGCCTGAGCCAGGGATGCCGGCTGGAGTCCAGCTGGGGTCTGAGCCGGCCGGCGGGGGTCTCGGCGCGGCCCGGTGCGGCATCCCTTCCACAGGTCAACCGGTCTGCGCCGGAGCATGGATGCCGCACGCCGGCTCGGTCAGGTGAGAGCCGGGCCTCAGACCAGGTCCAGCTCGACCGTGGCGAAGGAGTGCGGCGGCAGCGTCACCGACAGCACGCCCGCCTCCAGCGACGTCTCGAGCACGACGGGCGCCACGGCGTCGGGGGCTTCGGGAGTGTTGTGGGAGGCGGCATCCCCTCCCGTCAACAGCCGCGCGCGCCGCACGACGGCCGACCGCCCACGCAGATCGACCTGCACCTCGAGGGTCGCGTCGAGCGAGAGGTTCGACAGCGACACCAGCGCCCCGCCGTCGCGCGTCGAGGCCGACACCGAGAGGCCGGGCACGTCGTCGGCCGCGACGGGCGCCTGCAGCACGTGCGCGGCGAGCGCGGTGGCATCGTGGTGGCCGCGGTTCATCTCGAACACGTGGTAGGTCGGGGTCAGCACCATCGCACCGGAGTCGTCGGTGAGGATCATGGCCTGCAGCACGTTGAGGGTCTGCGCGATGTTCGCCATCTTCAGGCGCCCGGCATGGCGGTGGAACGCGTCGAAGTGCACGGCCGCCACCAGCGCGTCGCGCACGGTGTTCTGCTGGAACAGGAACCCGGGGTTGGTGCCGGGCTCGACGTTCCACCACGTGCCCCACTCGTCGAGGATCAGCCCGACGCGCCGGTCGGGGTCGTACGAGTCCATGACGGCCTCGTGCCGACGGATGACCCGTTCCACGTCGAGCGCCTTGCGCATCGTGCCGTAGAACTCCTCCGGCGTGAACGACGTCGCCGACTCGGTGTTGATGCCCGATCCGGCGTGCGAGTAGTAATGGAACGACACCCCCTGGAACACCGGGGTCGGGTTGGAGCCGCAGGTGAGGCATCCGAGCGATTCCATGAGCGTGCGCGTCCACGTGATGTCGTCGTCGGAGGCGCCGGCGGCGATGCGGTACAGCATGTTGCCGCCGTGGTCGCGGCAGTACGTGCCGTAGCGGCGGGCCTCCAGCGCGTACTGCTGCGCCGTCATGTTGCCGCCGCAGCCCCACGCCTCGTTGCCGATGCCCCAGAACGGCACGGTCCACGGCTCGTCGCGGCCGTTCTCGCGGCGCAGGCGCGCCATCGGCGAGTCCCCGTCGCGGGTCAGGTACTCGACCCACTCGCTCATCTCGCGCACCGTGCCGCTGCCGACGTTGCCGTTGACGTACGCGTCCGCGCCGAGCAGCTCGCACAGGTCCATGAACTCGTGCGTGCCGAAATGGTTGTTCTCGACGACGTCGCCCCAGTGCGTGTTGACCATGGTCGGCCGGCTCTCGCGCGGGCCGATCCCGTCGCGCCAGTGGTAGTCGTCGGCGAAGCAGCCGCCCGGCCACCGCAGGTTCGGGATGCCGAGGGCGCGCAGCGCCTCGACGACGTCGGAGCGGATGCCGCGCACGTTCGGAATGGCCGAGTCCTCGCCCACCCAGAACCCGCCGTAGATGCAGTGCCCGAGGTGCTCGGCGAAGTGCCCGTACAGGTGCCGGCTGATGACGTCGCCGGGGACGTCGAGGTCGATGACGGCGCGGGCGGTGGTCACAGGCTTCTCCAGGTCGATGCGGGAGTGAGGGGGACGAGGGCGGGGCGTTCCACGGTGGTGCGGAGGGGCTCACGGATGCCGGAGGCCGCGGAGGCGACCAGCGCGGTCATGATCTCCAGCACGTGCAGGGCCATGGCACCGCTCGCGCGGTTCTCGCTCGTGCGGGCGAGGTCGACCAGTCCGATGCCACGGCCGGCGTCGACGTACCCGGCGCCGGGTTCGAGGGTCTGCCACTCGCCGTCGCCGCCCGCTGCCGGGGCACGGTGCAGACGCACGTCGCCCGCGAAGCCGTTGGGGTCGGGCACGACGAGCGACCCGTCGACGCCGTGCACCTCGATCGGCTGGGCGGTCGTGCGTACGCCGTCGAAGCTCATCGTCACCGTCGAGATCGCGCCCGAGGAGTGGTGCAGGATGCCCGTCAGGTGCGTGTCGACCTCGACGGCGACCCGCTCGCCCGCGCGCGGGCCCGAGCCGATCACGCGTTCGTCGCGCGAGCGCGATCCGGCGCCCGACACCGCGGTCACCGGACCGAGCAGCTGTACGAGCGAGGTCACGTAGTACGGCCCCATGTCCAGGAGCGGCCCGCCGCCCTCGCGGTAGTAGAAGTCCGGCTGCGGATGCCACGACTCATGGCCAGCCGAGATCCACATGGCCGATGCCGACACGGGCTGCCCGATGCGTCCGTCGTCGATCGCGGCACGCGCCGTCTGCACGCCGGTGCCGAGCACGGTGTCGGGAGCGCCGCCGGCCCGCACGCCGGCGGCGGTGGCGGCATCCATCACGCGCATCGCATCGGCGAGCGTCGCCGCGAGCGGCTTCTCGCCGTACACGTCCTTGCCGTGCGTGATCGCGGCGAGCGCGACCTCGGCGTGCGCGGCGGGGATCGTGAGGTTCAGGACCGTGTGGATGCCGTCGTCGGCGAGCAGCTCGTCGGTCGAGAGCGCACGGCACCCGGGGAGCTGGTCGGCGGCCGCGCGCGCCCGTGACGCGTCGAGGTCGGCGACCGCGGCGATGCGGATCCCGGGCACCCCGGCGAGGGTCTTGAGGTACTGGCCCGAGATGACGCCGAGCCCGACGATGCCGACGTTCGTCGGCTCCGCTGCGCCGCTCATCGGGCTGCCCACAGCAGGCCGCGCTGGATGATGGTGCGCACGTTGTCGTCCTGCAGCACGTCGAGGCTGTGCCCCGGCGTCGAGACGAAGACACGGCCGGCGCCCCACTCCCGCGTCCAGACAGCGGGCGACACGATCGGCCGGTGCCACGGATGGTACGGCTGCACCGGGTGGGTGGTGGTGGCCAGTACGTCGATGAGGTCGTCGTGCAGCACCCAGTACTGCTCGGTGGTGAGCGTGAAGTCGTCGAGGCCGGCCATGATCTCGTGGCCGCGACCGAGGTCGGTGAGCTCGACCGTGTACGGCAGGTAGTTGTCGGTCTGGTCGCCGTGCACCTCGTCGGGGTGCTTGGACGGGTGGGTGGCGAACTGGCCGCCGACCAGCTGCAGGTAGTCCGAGCTCGCGCGGAACGAGTCGGCGATGCCGCCGTGCCAGCCCGCGAGTCCGGTGCCGGCAGCGACGGCGTCGCGCAGCCCGCGGACCGCCTCGTGCGACGCCTGCGACATCGTGACGGACTGCAGCACGAGGTCGGTGGCGGCCATGCGGTCGGCGTCGGCGTACACCTGCGGGTCGTCCTCGACCGTCACATCGAACCCGCTGTCACGCAGGAACGGGATGAACAGGTCGGTGGCTTCGACGGGGTGGTGGCCGTCCCATCCGCCGCGGACGACGAGGGCGGTACGGGTCATGCGAGGGTCCCTTCGGTGTCGCCGGCGGCGGAAGCCACCGGCGTGAGGATGCTGTCGTGCTGGGCGCTGCACTCGACGGCCGCGAGCACGCGCTGCACCTGGGCGGCGTCGGCGAACGTGGGCGAGACCGGGATCTCGCCGGCCACGGCACGCACGAAGTCGACCGCCTGGTGGGCGAACAGGTGCTCGTAGCCGAGTCCGTGGCCTGCCGGCCACCAGGCGCCGGCATAGGGATGCCGCGCCTCGGTGACCTGCACGCGACGGAAGCCCTGGGCGGCATCGGCGGCGGCGTCGTAGACCTCGAGCTCGTTCATGCGCTCGAAGTCGAAGGCGATCGCGCCCCGGTCGCCGTTGATCTCGATGCGGTTGGCGTTGCGCCGGCCGGTCGCCATGCGGGTGGCCTCGAAGACACCGAGCGCGCCGCCGTCGAAGCGGGCCGTGAAGGCGGCCGCGTCGTCGACGGTGACGGGCAGCCGGTCGGCGGGATCGGCGGCGACTCCGCCGAGCCCCTCGGCCGTGCCCATGCGGGGCCGCGAGGTGACGAAGGTGCGCATCACCGCCGAGACTGCGGTGACGTCCTGCCCGGCAAGCCACTGGGCCGTGTCGATGGAGTGCGCCCCGATGTCGCCGAGCGCCCCGGATCCCGCACGTTCCCGATCCATGCGCCAGGTGTAGGGCGCGTCGGGGTCGCTCAGCCAGTCCTGGAGGTACTGCGCGCGCACATGGCGGATCTCGCCCACCCGCCCCTCGGCGATGAGCTCCTTCGCGAGCGCGAGCGCCGGGGTGCGGCGGTAGCTGAAGCCGCACATGGCGACCCCCGAGGCGCGGGTCGCGGCATCCGCCATCTCGTCTGCGTCGGCGACCGAGTTGGCCAGCGGCTTCTCGCACAGCACGTGCTTGCCGGCCGCGAGCGCGGCCAGTGCGATCTCGGCGTGCGTGTCGCCGGGCGTGCAGATGTCGATCACGTCGATGTCGTCGCGTTCGACGGCCTCGCGCCAGTCGACGGAGTGCTCGGGCCAGTCCAGGCGATCGGCGAACCGGGCGGTGGCCTCGGGGCGGTGGCCGACCAGCAGGGCGGGCACGGGTTCGTAGGGGAGGTCGAAGAAGCGCGGGGCGGTGCGCCAGGCCTGCGTGTGCATGCGGCCCATGAAGCCGGTGCCGATCAGCGCGATCCGCAGCGGCGATGTCGTCGTCGTCATCGTGGGTGAGCCTTTCCAGCCAACGACGATGCCACCGCCGCCGAACGGTCGCGACAATCTTGCGCAAAACCTCCGCGATGCGCGAGGGTTGTCGCGTGCCCGACCGCGTGACCCTCGCCGATCTCGCCGCGCACGCAGGCGTGAGCGTCGGCACGGCGTCGCGCGCGCTGTCGGGCCGCGGCGACCTCGCCCCCGCGACGCGGCGTCGCGTGCTGGTCGCCGCCCGCGACCTCGGCTACGTGCGCGAACCGTCGGCGGGCGGGCGTCCGCCGGGCTCCGCACGGCTGGTGGACCTCGTGCTCGGCGGCTACCACAACGCCTACTCCGACGAGGTCACGGCGGGTGCCCGCAGCGCCGCCGCGGCCGCCGGCTACGACCTCGTGCTCACCGAGGAGCGCGACACCCCCGTCGACGACTGGCCCATGCGGGTGCGCCGGCGCGGCTCGGCGGGGGTCATGCTCGGCCTCATCTCCCCGACCGCGTCGCAGCTGGCGGCGCTGACGGCCGCCGACATCCCGGTCGTGCTCATGGACCCTCAGGCCGAGACCTCACGAGGGCTCACCAGCGTCCGTACGACCGACCGCGCCGGCGCCCGCACGGCGGCGCTGCACCTCGCCGACCGCGGCGCCACGCGCTTCGCGATCGTGCTCGGCTCGCCCCCGTACCGCTACGGCCGCGCACGGCACGAGGGGTTCATCGAGGGGCTGCGCGGCGTGCGGCCGGGCGCCGACCTCGTGGCGCTCGAGGCGGACTGGGGTGCGGTCGCTGCCCGCGAAGCCGCGATCCCTCTGCTGCGCCGTCTGCGACCCGGCGATCGGCTGGGCGTATTCGCCTGCTCCGACGAGATGGCCGCCGGCGTGTACGCCGCCGCCGCGGCCACGGGCCGCAGAATCCCGGACGACGTCCTGGTGGTGGGCTTCGACGACCTGCGCAGCGCCCGCTGGCTCACCCCGCCGCTGACCACCGTCCGCCAGCCGATCCGAGAGATGGCCGCCGCCGCCGTGACGGCGCTCACCGACGCGGCCGCCGGGGCGACGCTGCGCTCCGCCCCGATCTTCCTTCCGACGCGCCTCATCCCCCGCGGCTCCACGTGAGCCGCGGCTCGCGACAGCCGAGCACGAAGACGATCGGATGCCGGCGGCCCGGGCCGACGGACGGACCGGCGGGACCGGCATCCACTCAGCACAGAACGACCTACCCTGCGGACGAGCCGCACGGGTAGCGTGAGGGCACGTCTGACGGAAGGCCACGCATGTCTCTCTCGACCGAACGACCCGCCCGCACCGGCCGCCCCGCGAGGAGCGAGGCCGAGCTGCAGCAGATGGCGAGGGACCACCTGTGGATGCACTTCGCCCGGCAGTCCGTCATGACCGAGGGGCCGGGGGTGCCGATCATCGTCAAGGGCGAGGGGCACCACATCTGGGACTCGCAGGGCAAGAAGTACATCGACGGCCTCGCCGGGCTCTTCGTCGTCGCCGCCGGGCACGGGCGCAAGCGACTCGCCCAGGCCGCAGCCAAGCAGGCCGAGGAGCTCGCCTTCTTCCCGATCTGGTCGTACGCGCACCCGGCCGCGATCGAGCTCGCCGACCGGCTCGCCGACTATGCGCCGGGCGACCTCAACAAGGTGTTCTTCTCGACCGGCGGCGGCGAGGCCGTCGAGACCGCGTTCAAGCTCGCGAAGTACTACTGGAAGATCCAGGGCAGACCCACCAAGCACAAGGTGATCTCACGTTCGGTGGCCTACCACGGCACCCCGCAGGGCGCGCTGGCGATCACCGGCATCCCCGCGATGAAGGAGATGTTCGAGCCCGTCACGCCCGGCGGCTTCCGCGTACCCAACACGAACTTCTACCGGGCCGCCGAGATGGGTGCACCGGCCGACGACCTCGAGGCCTTCGGCGTGTGGGCGGCCGACCGCATCGAGGAGATGATCCTGTTCGAAGGCCCCGAGACGGTCGCGGCGGTCTTCCTCGAGCCGGTGCAGAACTCCGGCGGCTGCTTCCCGCCCCCGCCCGGATACTTCCAGCGCGTGCGCCAGATCTGCGACACCTACGACGTGCTGCTCGTCTCGGACGAGGTCATCTGCGCCTTCGGCCGCATCGGCCACATGTTCGCGTGCGACGCCTACGGGTATCAGCCCGACATGATCACGTTCGCGAAGGCTGTCACGAGCGGCTACTCGCCCCTCGGCGGCACGATCGTCAGCGACCGCATCTACGAGCCGTTCGCGCACGGCGACCGGTCGTTCTCCCACGGTTACACGTTCGGCGGCCACCCGGTGTCGGCCGCTGTCGCGCTGGAGAACCTCGACATCTTCGAAGAAGAGGGACTCACCCAGCACGTGCGGGAGAACTCGCCGGTGTTCCGCTCGACCCTGGAGCGGCTCACCGACCTGCCCATCGTGGGTGACGTGCGCGGCGACGGGTACTTCTTCGGCATCGAGCTCGTGAAAGACAAGGCGACGAAAGAGACCTTCGACGACGACGAGTCCGAGCGGCTGCTGCGCGGCTTCCTCTCCAAGGCCCTGTTCGACGCGGGGCTCTACTGCCGCGCGGACGACCGCGGCGACCCGGTCATCCAGCTCGCGCCGCCGCTGACGATCGGCCCGGCCGAGTTCGACGAGATCGAGCAGATCCTGCGCGGCGTGCTGACGGAGGCCTGGACCCGGCTCTGATCGGTGGATGCCGCCACCCGGGCGTCGGAGGCGGCCACCCTCGCAGCCCACGCGCTGCGAGCCGGATTCTCGAGAGTGGCTCGCGACGTTTCGTCTTCGCTCGTTCCTCGCTCCGCTCAACGACCGGAGCCTGGCCGGTCAGCGCGGGGCGAAGGCCGCCCGGAAGAGGCGGCGGGCCCGGGCCGACGCGGCAGGCCGGGCGGCGGCATCCGTCCTCGCCAGCTCCATCGCGAGCATGCCCGTGGCCATCGTGACGTCTTCGATCTCGACGTGGCCGCCGATACGGCCCGCGGCGTGATCGCGCGTCACGAGACGCTCGACGACGCCGTAGAACCGCTCGCCGAGGACCGCCACGCGCGAGTCGGTGAGATCGGCCGTCACCAGCTGGATGAACGCGGTCGACACCACGGCCTGGTCGACCACGCGATCCAGCAGGTCCTCGATGGTGCGTTCGGGGGCCGCGGTGTACTCCTCCAGGTCGCGCACATTGTCTTCGAACACGGCGACGGCGAGGGCGGTGCGGTCGGGGAAATGCCGGTACAGGCTGCCCTGGCCGACGCCGGCGCGCTTGGCGACGGCGCTGAACGGGGCGGCGAGGCCTCCTTCGGCGTAGACCTCGCGGGCGGCGGCGATGAGGGCGCGACGATTGTCGGCGGCGGCGGCGGGGCCACGATTCTGGCGGGTCTCCGCACGGGGGGATGCGGTGCTGGGCACGGGTGTAGCCTAGTACCGGACATAGTTGTCCGGTAGGAGCCGCCCCGAAGGATCCTCGTCCCCCGGACCCGCAGCCCCGATGCATGCCAACGAAAGGGAA
>Ga0160446_100250_pt1 | contig 34272 bp, 31 predicted proteins | sample HID1973I_E1MG_FD_108200 | JGI IMG/M metagenome (GOLD analysis project Ga0160446, IMG submission 108200) | Enriched mosquito-associated microbial communities from UW Madison campus, WI, USA - HID1973I_E1 MG | ecosystem: Host-associated > Arthropoda: Insects > Digestive system > Unclassified ...
AGCGACGAGGTGCGCGGCATCCTCACGGATCTCGTGCGCCGGGCCCTCACCGTCGCATGAGGGCCACGCGAACCGGCGACGATCGCGGCTCGGTCGTCGCCGAGTTCGCGGTCGCGCTGCCCGCGGTCGCGATCGTGCTGGCGCTCGGCGTGGGCGCGCTCGCCGGCGCGTCCCGGCAGGTGCGCCTGCAGGATGCGGTGGCGGATGCCGCCCGCCTGAGTGCGCGCGGCGAACCGTCGTCGCGGGTGACCGGGGCCGTGGTCGCGGCGGTGGCGGAGGCATCCGTCGAGATCTCGTCCCGCGGCGACCTCGTCTGCGTCACCGCCACCGCGCCCACGATGCTGGGACTCCGCGTCAGCGCCTCCGGCTGCGCGCTGGCGGGCGGGCTGTGAGCCGTCGGGGCCGCGTCGGGCGACTCTCGGCCGGAGTCGGCTGATGGCCGGGTCGATGACGGCGGTCGGGATCATCGCAGGGGCGGCGATCCTCACCGGCGGGCTCGCTGCCGTGGGCACGGCGTCCGTCGTCGGCCAGCGCCTCGCGTCCGCAGCCGATGCCGGGGCGCTCGCCGCGGCGGACGCGGCATCCGGTGCGGTGGGCGGCATCCCGTGTGACCTTGCGGGCGAGGTCACAGGCACTTTCGGAGCGCGCGTCGACACGTGCGACCTCGAGGGCCTGGTGGCCACCGTGACCGTCGAAATGCGCTTCGGACCGGTCACCGCACGCGCCTCGGCGCGGGCAGGGCCCCCGCCGTGATCCGGCGCTCACAGCCCGCACACCGAGAAGTGGCGTGTATGGTTTGCGACGAAGAAAGGACGCCCCCGTTGGCAGAAGGCAAGAAGCTCGTCATCGTCGAGTCACCGACGAAGATGAAGTCGATCCAGGGGTACCTCGGCGATGGCTACGAGGTGCTCAGCTCGGTCGGCCACATCCGCGACCTCGCGGACAAGAGAGACATCCCGGCCGACAAGAAGCAGGCGTACGGGAAGTACTCGATCGACATCGACAACGGCTTCGACCCCTACTACGTCGAGAGCGAGCGCGGCAAGAAGACCGTCGCCGAGCTCAAGCGTGCGCTGAAGGGGGCGGACGAGCTCCTGCTCGCCACTGATGAGGACCGCGAGGGCGAAGCCATCGCGTGGCACCTGCTGCAGACGCTGAAGCCCAAGGTTCCGGTCAAGCGCATGGTGTTCCACGAGATCACCAAGGACGCGATCCAGGCCGCCGTCGGCAACACCCGCGAACTCGACCTCGCGCTCGTCGACGCGCAGGAGACCCGCCGCATCCTCGACCGTCTCTACGGGTGGGATGTCAGCCCCGTGCTCTGGTACAAGGTGCAGCAGGGCACCTCTGCCGGTCGCGTCCAGTCCGCCGCCACGCGCATGGTCGTCGAGCGCGAGCGCGAGCGCATGGCCTTCGTGTCGGCGTCGTACTGGGACATCGAGGCGCTCGCCGCGCCGAACCGCCCCCAGGGGCTGGACGAGTCGTTCTCGACGCGTCTGGCGCGGGTCGACGGCGCGGTGCTCGCGCGCGGCACGGACTTCGACGACCGCGGCCAGCTCAAGAAGGCCGTCGTGGTGCTCGATGAGGCGCAGGTGCGCGAACTCGCGGCCGCCATCGAGGCGGCGGCCGAGGCATCCGTCACCGCTGTCGACTCCAAACCCGGAACGCGCAGCCCCAAGCCCCCGTTCACGACCTCTACGCTCCAGCAGGAGGCCGGGCGCAAGCTCTCGATGAGCGCCAAGCACGCCATGGGCGTCGCGCAGCGCCTGTACGAGAAGGGGTTCATCACTTATATGCGCACCGACTCGACCGCGCTGTCGACGCAGGCCGTGCAGGCCGCGCGCGAGCAGGCGGTCACGCTCTACGGCGCGCAGTCGGTGCCCCTGAACCCCCGCACCTACCGCAACAACAGCAAGAACGCCCAGGAGGCCCACGAGGCGATCCGCCCGTCCGGTGAGACGTTCCGCACCCCGTCGACGGTCTCCGGCGAGCTCGACCGCGACGAGCTGCGCCTGTACGACCTCATCTGGAAGCGCACGATGGCCAGCCAGATGTCGGACGCCAAGTACGAGACGACCACCGTGACCCTCGAGGTCACCGCGGGCGGCCGCCGCGCCGAGTTCACCGCGTCGGGCACCGTGTACACCTTCAAGGGCTTCCTCGAGGCGTACGAAGAGGGGCGCGACGAGAAGCGCAGCGACGCCGACAAGTCCGACGACCAGGCGCTGCCGGCGATGGCCGTGGGCGACGTGCTGCGTCTGCGCGACGTCGAGCCCAAGGGCCACGCGACCAGCCCCAAGCCCCGCTTCACCGAGGCGAGCCTCGTCAAGGCGCTGGAAGAGAAGGGCATCGGGCGTCCGTCCACGTTCGCGAGCATCATCGACGTGATCCTCAACCGCGGCTATGTCACCAAGCGCGGTCAGGCCCTCATTCCGAGCTGGCTCGCCTTCAGCGTGGTGCGCCTGCTCGAGCAGCACTTCGCCGATCTCGTCGACTACGACTTCACGGCGGCGCTCGAAGACGATCTCGACGCCATCGCGCGCGGCGAGCAGAAGCGTCAGGACTGGCTGCAGGAGTTCTACTTCGGCTCCACCGACCACGTGGGCCTGCGCAACATCGTCGACAACCTCGGCGAGATCGACGCCCGCGCGCTGAACTCGACGCCGATCGGCGACGTCGCGACGCTGCGGTTCGGCAAGTACGGCCCGTACCTAGAGGTTGCGGATGCCGCCGACCCGGCTGGTGAGCCGCGCCGCGTGAACATCCCCGAAGACCTCGCGCCCGACGAGCTCACGCCCGCCAAGGCGCAGGAACTCATCGACGCCCCCGTCGCGGGCGACCGCGTGCTGGGTGAGAACCCCGCCAACGGCAAGCTCGTGCTCGTGAAGGACGGCCGTTTCGGCCCGTACGTGCAGGAGGCCGACCCGCCCGCGGCCGAAGCGGTCGACGAGGCGACCGGCGAGGTCGTGGCGGTGGAGCCCGAGCCGGCGCCCAAGAAGCGGGGTGCCAAGAAAGAGGCGGCGCCCAAGCCCCGCACGGCATCGCTGTTCAAGTCGATGTCGGTGGACACCATCGACCTCGACACCGCGCTCAAGCTGCTCGACCTGCCGCGCACGGTCGGCATCGACCCCGAGACCGAGGCTCCGATCACGGCGCAGAACGGCCGCTACGGCCCGTACCTCAAGAAGGGCACCGACTCGCGCACGCTGCAGAGCGAGCAGCAGATCTTCGACATCACGCTCGAAGAGGCGCTCGCCGTGTACGCGCAGCCGAAATACGGCGCCCGCGGTGCGAGCTCGGCGCTCAAGGAGTTCGAGGCCGACCCCACGAGCGGCAAGCCCATCAAGCTGAAGGACGGCCGCTTCGGCCCGTACGTCACCGACGGCGAGACGAACGCGACGATCCCGCGCGGCGAGGACGCGATGGAGGTCACGTTCGAGCGGGCCGTGCAGCTGCTCGCCGACAAGCGCGCGAAGGGACCTGCCAAGCGTCCCGCCGCGCGCCGCACCACGACGACCCGCAAGCCCGCAGCCAAGAAGTGACTCTCTCTGTGGTCCCTGAGCCTGTCGAAGGGCCGGTCACGGGCCTGTTCATCACCCTCGAGGGCGGCGACGGCGTCGGAAAGACGACGCAGGCGGCGCGCCTGGAGGAATGGCTGACGGATGCCGGGCGCACCGTCGTGCGTACGCGCGAGCCCGGCGGCACCGAGGTGGGCGTGCTCATCCGCGACATCGTGCTGCACCACCGCGGCGAGGTGTCGCCGCGGGCCGAGGCGCTGCTGTACGCCGCCGACCGCGCGCACCACGTCGAGACGCTCGTGCGCCCGTCGCTCGAGCGCGGCGAGGTCGTGATCCAGGATCGCTACCTCGACTCGTCGGTCGCCTACCAGGGCGCCGGCCGCGTACTCGGACGCGACGAGGTGCGCGACCTGTCGCTGTGGGCGGCCGAGGGGCTGCTGCCCGACCTCACCGTGCTGCTCGACCTCGATCCGGCCGCCGCGCGGGCCCGCCTCGACGCCGACGACAAGCCCTTCGACCGCCTCGAGGCCGAGCAGGAGCACTTCCATGCGCGGGTGCGCGAGGAGTTCCTTGCCCTCGCCGCCGCAGAGCCCGAGCGCTTCCTGGTGCTGGACGCGTCGCGTCCCGCGGACGAGCTCGCCGCGGCGGTGCGCGACCGCGTCGCCGAACTGCTGGTCTGACGCCGGCGCTGCTCCCACGCCGGCCGGCGCCATCCCCGCGTGGCATGACGCCCGCGCCTTGCCCCGGGAAGCCTCTGGCATCCCTGGGCGCCCGGCATCCTGGGCGCCCGGCATCCAGTCCTCTCACTTTTCGAGATCAGGAGATCTGGCGGAGGCAGGACGTTGCGGACGATATCGTCCTGCGTAGACCAGATCTCCTGATCTCGGAGACCGCGGTGGCGGTGTCGGCTGCCACGGTTAGGCTGAGCGGGATGGATGCCGCGACCTCACCCGTACCCGCCGCCTCGGCTGACGCGCCGTGGGGCGACGTGTGGGGGCAGGACGCGGCGGTCGCGGCGCTGCGGGAGGCGGCATCCGATCCGGCGGCCATGACGCACGCGTGGCTCATCACCGGCCCACCGGGTTCGGGGCGTTCGACGCTCGCGCACGCGTTCGCGGCGGCCCTGATCGCCGAGCCGGGCGACGAACGGGCGATGCATCAGGTGCTCGCGGGCACGCACCCCGACCTGACCGCGCTGCGGACCGAGGGCGTCATCATCTCGATCAAGGACGCGCGGGCCCTGGTCGAGCGGTCGTACTTCGCGCCGTCGCTCGGCCGCTACCGCGTCATCGTGATGGAGGACGCCGACCGCATGGCCGAGCGCACCTCCAACGTGCTGCTGAAGGCACTCGAAGAGCCGCCCGAGCGCACCGTGTGGGTGCTGTGTGCGCCCAGCGACGCCGACCTGCTGCCCACCATCCGCTCGCGCGTGCGCACGCTCCGCCTGCGTGAACCCGACGTGGCGGACGTGGCCGAACTCATCGTGCGTCGCAGCGACGTCGATCCGGCGATCGCCGAGCAGTCCGCGCGCCACGCACAGCGGCACATCGGCATGGCGCAGCGACTGGCGACGGATGCCGCGGCTCGCGCCCGCCGCGATGCCACGCTGCGCGGCGTGCTCGGAGTGAGGGGCGTCGGGGACGCCGTCGAGGTCGCGGGCGCGATCGTCGCCGCCGCGACGGATGACGCCAAGGCGCTGACCGCCGAGCGCGACGAGGCCGAGCGGGCGACGCTGCTGCGGACGCTCGGCATCGCCGAGGGCGCCGCGATCCCGCCGGCCGTGCGCTCGCAGCTGTCGGCGCTGGAAGACGAGCAGAAGCGCCGGGCCACCAGGAGCCTGCGCGACGGCATCGACCGCGTGCTGACAGATCTGGAGTCGATGTTCCGCGACGTGCTGATGCTGCAGTTCGGCCGCGGCGGCGACGCCGCCGGCGACGGGCTCATCAACCGCGAACTCGAACCCGAGCTCCGCGCCCTCGCCGCGGCGTGGACACCCGACCGTACGCTCACCGTCGTGGACAGGATCGGCATCACCCGTGAGAACGTCGAACTGAACGCAGCCCCCGTGCTCGCCCTCGAGAGCATGCTCGTGACCGTCGCGAGCGGAAGGATCCCGTGAACCCGACCCACCCGCGTGCACTCCGCCGCCCTCGCCTGATCGCACGTGCCGCCGCGGTGCTCGCGGGGCTGGTCGCGGCATCCCTCGTCCTCAGTGGATGCCTCTACGCGATGATCCCCGAGAACACGCCGCGCCCGACCGCGAGCAGGGCGCCGGACTCCGAGGGTGTCGACGCGGACCTGCTGCCGTACTACGAGCAGACCATCGACTGGTCGACGTGCAACGGCACGTTCGACTGCGCGACGATCACTGCGCCACTGGACTGGTCGGATCCGTCGAAGGGCGACATCGACCTCGCGCTGATCCGGCATCGCGCCGAGGGCGGCGAGCCCATCGGGTCGCTGCTCACCAACCCCGGCGGCCCGGGGGCGAGCGGCATCGGGCTCGTGCGCGACTCGGTGACCTACGCCGTCGGCGCACCCGTGCGCGACAAGTTCGACGTGATCGGCTTCGACCCCCGCGGGGTCGGCGCGTCGACCGCGGTGACGTGCTACGACGCCGCCGACATGGATGCCTACCTGTTCGACATCCCGACGAACAAGCGCGGCACGGATGCCTGGGCCGATGAGCTGCTCGCGAACCACAAGGCGTTCGGCGAGGCCTGCGACGCCAACAGCGACGGCATCCTCCCGTACATCACGACCGACAACTCGGCGCGCGACATGGACCTCATGCGTGCCGTGCTGGGCGACAAAGAGCTGTACTACCTCGGGTACTCGTACGGCACGTTCCTCGGGGCGACGTACGCGAAGCTCTTCCCCGACAAGGTCGGCCGTCTCGTGCTCGACGGTGCCATCGACCCGTCGATCCCTGGCCTGGACGTCGGCGTCTCGCAGGCGGTCGGCTTCGAGTCTGCTCTGCGTGCCTACATGGCGGACTGCCTCACCGACAAGGACTGCCCGTTCCGCGGCACCGTCGACGAGGCGATGGCCGACCTCGGCACGCTGCTGGCGAGCGTGGACCGCGACCCGATCGCCAACTCCGACGGCCGCGAGCTGGGCGCAGACTCGCTCATGACCGCGATCGTGGCGGCCCTGTACTCGCAGGACAGCTGGGGGTACCTGTCGCAGGCACTCGCCGATGTGCTCGGCGGCGACGCGAGCACGGCGTTCCAGCTCGTCGACTTCTACTACAACCGTCAAGACGGCGCGTACCTCGACAACCAGACCGAGGCGTTCCGCGCGTACAACTGCATGGACTACCCGGTGGATGCGACGGACCAGCAGCAGGCCGACGCCGACGCGCTGCTGGCCGCCGAGGCGCCGACCATCGCCCCGTACTGGGACGGACCCGACCCGTGCACGGTGTGGCCGTATCCGGCGACGGGCGTGCGCGAGCGCATCACCGCCGACGGTGCCGCACCGATCGTCGTGGTCGGCACCACGAACGACCCCGCCACCCCCTACCAGTGGGCGGTGTCGCTGGCCGATCAGCTGTCTTCGGGGGTGCTCGTGACCCGCGTGGGCGAGGGGCACACCGGCTACAACAAGGGCAACTCGTGCGTCGACGACGCGGTGAACACCTACCTCATCGACGGGACTCCGCCCGAGGACGGCCTGCGCTGCGAGTGATCGAACAGTGAAGGACGGGGTGGATGCCGCGACGGCATCCACCCCGTTCTTCTCAGGTATCAGCGGCGCAGCACGCGCCGGGCGAGTGTGTTGCCGAGGAACTGCACCGCCTGCACGATCACGATGATCACGAGGACGGCGGCCCACGTGACCCACGGGTTGAACTGCTTGAACCCGTAGACGATCGCGAACTCGCCCAGGCCGCCGGCGGCGACGGCGCCCGCGATGGCCGTCATGTCGACCAGCGCGACCACGATGAACGTGTAACCGAGGATCAGCGGACCGAGAGCCTCGCGGGGCAGGAGCCGCAGCAGGATGCGCGACCGGCTCGCACCGGTGGCTCGCGCCGCCTCGATCACGCCCGGCCGCACCGTGAGCAGGTTCTGCTCGACGATGCGGCTGATCGCGAAGAGCGACGCGATCGTGATGGCGAAGATGCCGAACACCGGCCCGATGCCGGGGATGCCGAGACCGCGCGCCAGCGGCTGCACGGCCGCGAGCAGGATCACGAACGGGATCGGGCGGAAGAAGTTCACCACGACGTTGAGCGTGCCGAACAGGAACCGGTTCGGGAACAGGCTCCCGGGCCGCGTGGCGTACAGCGCAAGGCCGACGAACAGTCCCGCGATGCCACCGAACACGAGGCTGAGCGACACGACGTAGAGCGTCTCGACCGTCGCCTGCCACAGGTCGGGCAGCAGATCGATGAGCCTATCCACGGGCGTCCTCCTCGATGAGCGGCGCGAACGCCGAGACCGCGTCGAGCGCCCGCTGGACGGCATCCGCGTCTCCGGTCACCGCCAGCGTGAGATGACCGAACACGCGACCGCGGATGTCGTTGATGCCGCCGTGCACGAGCTCGAACCGCACGCCGTGCGCCGCGAGCGTCGCGAACACGTCGGCCTGCGTCGTCGCGCCGGCGCCGGCGGGGCCGCCGATCTGCCCGCCGTCGCCGATCTGGAGCGTGACGATGCGGCCGGGGTGACGACCACGCAGCGTGCGCAGCTGCGTGCCCGTCGGCACGTCTTCGATGATGCTGGCGACGAACCGCTGCGTCGCGACGTGCTGCGGCGACGAGAGCACGTCGAAGACGTCGCCGCTCTCGATGATGCGACCGTGCTCCATGACGACGACGCGGTCGGCGAGCGTGCGGATGACGTCCATCTCGTGCGTGATGACGAGGATCGTGACGCCGAGCTCGGCGTTGACGCGCTTCAGCAGCGCGAGCACCTCCTGCGTCGTGTCGGGGTCCAGCGCGCTGGTGGCCTCGTCGGCAAGCAGGATGCGCGGGCTCGTCGCGAGGGCGCGGGCGATGCCGACGCGCTGCTTCTGACCGCCCGAGAGCTGCTCGGGGTAGCTGCCGGCCTTGTCGGCGAGCCCGACGAAGCGCAGCAGCTCGTCGACGCGCGCGGCGATCTCGGCACGGGGGCGCCGGGCGACCTCGAGCGGGTAGGCGATGTTCTTGGCGACAGTCCGCGAGTCGAACAGGTTGAACTGCTGGAAGATCATGCCGATGTCGGCGCGCAGCGCGCGCAGCTCACGCTCGCGCAGGTGCGTGATGTCGCGTCCGTCGATCTCGACGGTGCCGGAGGTCGGCGTCTCGAGGGCGTTCACCAGGCGCAGCACAGTGCTCTTGCCGGCGCCGGAGTAGCCGATGATGCCGCACACCGCGCCGGCGTCGACGGTCAGCGAGACGTCATCGACCGCGACGACGGGAGAGCCGTCCTTGGACGACGGCGGAAAGGTCTTGGTCACGCCGGTGAGGCGGATGAAGGTCATTCGTGCTCCTCGGGGGAACGCGCGTGTGCGGCCCGCTCGCTCAGGACGCGATCGGGCCGCACACGACGGTGGTGCAGGTGTTACGAGCCCGCGCGGATGTCGTCCTCGACGTCGTTCAGCGACGCGACGAGGTCGTCGACGGGCGTCTTGACGAGCACGGCCGTGCCACCGGACGCCTCGATCACGCCGTCGAGCACCTTCTGGGTGTTCTGGTAGATGTCGACGAGCTTCAGGTAGGTCGGGTTGTCGGCGTCCTCGGCCTTGGCCGCGAAGATGTTGATGTACGGGATGGCCGCCGGGTCGGACGGGTCGTCCTGCGCGATCGCGTCTTCGGCCGTGAGCCCGGCATCCTCGAGGAAGTCGTTGTTCACGATGGCCGCCGCGACATCGGGCAGCGAGGTCGCGGTGAACGAGGCATCCAGTGCCTCGACCTTCACCTTGGAGTCGGGAAGCACGTCGGCCACGGTCGAGAAGGGCGAACCGCCGTCCTCGAGCTCGATGAGGCCGGCCGACTGCAGCACGAGCAGTCCGCGCGCCTGGTTGGACTCGTCGTTGGGCACCGCGACGGTGGCGCCGGCGGGGATGTCCTTGACCGAGTCGTACTGCGACGAGTACAGGCCGAGCGGGTAGATGGCCGTGGAGCCGATGGGCTGCAGATCGTCGTCGCTGTTGACGTTGTAGGTCGCGAGGTAGATCACGTGCTGGAACTGGTTGAGATCCAGTTCACCGGCCGACAGTGCGGGGTTCGGCTGCGTGTACTCGGTGAAGTTGACCAGCTCGACGTCGATGCCCTCGTCGGCGGCGGCCTCGGTGAAGGTCTCCCAGTACGGGTCGCCGGAGTTGACGACGCCGATGCGGACGGTCTTCTGCTCGTCGGCGCTGCCCGACGTGGCGTCGGCGCCGGTCCCGGCACAGCCGGCCAGGAGGAGGGCGACAGGCAGGGCGAGGGCTGCGGCGGTGATGAGCTTCTTGGGCGTGGACATGTGCGTGCTCCTGTGGATCGAGGCCCGTCGGGGCTTGTGACCGCGTGCACGATCCACCGGACCGCGCACGCTTCGTCGCGGGCCGATTCGACCGTACGAGCCTCGGCGCTGATCCTCGAACCGGTCCGTAACACGTCGACACCGTGGCTCGCCGGCTGCGGCGCGGCGCGCGGGATGCCGCCACCCGGCCTGGTTCGCGAGCACTCTGCAAACCCTGTAAGATCGATGCTTGTGCAACGCGCAAGCGGAGCGCGCCACCTTAGCTCAGTGGTAGAGCATCCCACTCGTAATGGGAAGGCCGTCAGTTCAATCCTGACAGGTGGCTCCGATGTGAAGACGGCCGCAGATCTGCGGCCGTTTTCCGTATCTCGGAGATGGAGGCGCGGTGTCCGACGCGATCGACGCCATCGCTGAGATCTTCACGTGGATCGGGTTCGGGCTCGGCGTCGTGCTGGCCGTCGTCGCGCTCATCATGCGCCTGGCCGACGGCACCTGGGTGCGCACGCAGGGCGTCGTCGACGACGGACCGCACGGGCGTCTCGTGCGCTGGTTCGACGACCACGCCGGCGGCGTCGGCGCGGCATATCTGACGCACGACCAGGAGCGGCGCATCGGCGCGGCCCAGACCGTCGACGTCTACGTGCGCCCCGGGCGGCACGACCGGATGCGGCTCACGCCGGGTTCGCCGGCGGTGCGAGCAGTGTGGCTGCTCGCCGCCGGGCTGCTGGCGCTCGGCGTGCTCGCGCTCGCGCTCTCGCTCGTGCTGCTGTTCGTGCGCGGCTGAGGCGCTCGGGCGTGCACGGCGTCGGAGCTTTCGGCGACACGCCGGAGAATGGATGCCGCTCACCGGCGTGTCGCCCACAACCTCCGACGTTGTGCACGGCGCGAGGCCCTGTCACGCGAGCGCGAGCATGCCTCCGGCGACGAGGGCGAGCGTGAGGCCGGCCCACTGGACGGCGGCGACGCGTTCGCGCAGGACGATCGCGGCGAGCAGGATCGTGCCTGCCGGGTAGAGCGCAGTCAGCGCCGACACGATCGACAGGTCGCCCTCGCGCAGCGCGAGCAGCATGAGCGCGTTGGCGGCGGCATCCGCCACACCGCAGACGATCGCGAGCCACCAGGCGCGTGCGGCCGGGGTCGCCGTGCCGACCGATCCGGTCGTCGCATGCTCGAGGTCGGCATGCCCGCTGGGCGTCGCTCCGAGCGGCTGGCCTGACACCCTCAGCACCGAGCGAGCCGGGCGGCCGCGGCGCATCGCGGCCAGCGCGAGCACGCCGACGACCGCGACCGTGACGACGGCGCCCGTGGCGCGGCTCGCGACGAGCGGTGCGAGGCCGCTGCTGTCGGAGGTCTGGTCGATGATGATCAGGAACGCACCGATCGCCAGGCCTGCCCCGAGCGCCATCGCCAGCCCGCGGACGGTCGGCCGCACGATCTGCTCGCCCGGGATGAACCCGACGAGCACGACGGCGACGAGGGCGAGCCCGAGTCCCGCGTAGCCGATGGGCGCGAGTGCCTCGCCGTTCACGAGCAGTCCCCACAGCATGGGGGCGACGGCCGACACGACCGCGGTGAGCGGCGACAGGATGCTCATCGGCCCCAGGGCGAGGCAGGCGTACAGCAACGCGATCGCGACGACGCTCACCAGTCCGCCGAGCACGCCCCACGCGAGATCGGCGCCGGTCCAGGCGCCGCCCAGCACCGGTTGCGCGAGGGCGAGTGCGGCGAGGCCGGAGAGAGCGGCGACCGCGGTGACGACGATGGAGCGCAGACGCCTCGCGGCGAGTCCGCCGAGGAAGTCGGCCGAGCCGTAGACGAGGGCGCCGAGCAGCGCGAGGGCGGCAGAGAGCATCGTGGGGGAGCCTAGCGAACGAGGCGCGCGAGAAGCCGGCCGACGACTGCGCAGGATTTGGACGCGGGAGGATATTGCTAGATAAGCTAGCGACATGGCACAGCCTCACCATGCGAGACGAGTACCGACGCGATGGCTGCGGATCGGCATCCCGGTCCTTCTCGTGCTCGTGTGGCTGGCAGCGGGGTCGATCGGCGGACCCTACTTCGGCAAGGTCGACGAGGTCTCGTCGAACGATCGCTCGACCTTCCTGCCCGAGAGCGCCGATGCGACGCAGGTGAACGCGCGGCTCGCCGATTTTCTGGGCGAGGAGAGCATCCCCGCGGTGGTCGTCGTCACTGCAGACGGCGCGCTCACCGACGACGAGATCGCCGACGTGCAGTCGCTCGCCGACGACATCGCCGAGCTCGACGGCATCGCCGGGGAGGTGTCTCCGCCGATCGCCTCGGACGACGGCGAGGCGGTGCAGATGTTCGTGCCGATCGATGCGTCCGGCGAGGTGGGCGGCACCGTCGACGAGATCCGAGCGCTCGCCGCGGAGGACCTGCCCGACGAGCTCACGGCGTGGGTGACCGGACCGGCGGGATTCACCGCAGACCTCGTCGCGGGCTTCCTCGGCATCGACGGGCTGCTGCTGGGCGTGGCACTCGGGGCGGTGTTCCTCATCCTCGTGATCGTGTACCGGTCGCCCCTCCTGCCGATCCTGGTCCTCGCGACCTCGATGTTCGCGCTGTGCGCGGCGCTGCTGACGGTGTGGTGGCTCGCGTACGCGGGCATCGTCGTGCTGAACGGCCAGGTGCAGGGCATCCTGTTCATCCTCGTGATCGGGGCGGCCACCGACTACGCGCTGCTGTACGTCGCCCGGTTCCGCGAAGCGGTCGCGACCGGCGCGCGGAAGTGGGATGCCACCCTGACGGCGTGGCGCGGCGCGTTCGAGCCGATCCTCGCCTCGGGCGGGACGGTGATCGCCGGCCTGCTGTGCCTGCTGCTGTCGGATCTCGCCACCAACCGCGCGCTGGGACCCATCGCCTCGATCGGCATCGCGTTCTCGGTGCTGTCGGCGCTGACGTTCCTGCCGGCACTGCTGGCGCTGTGCGGGCGCGCTGCGTTCTGGCCGTTCATCCCGAAGCGCACCGCGGCCGCCGTCCCCGACGACCTGACGCAGCCGGTGAAGGGCCTGTGGCCGCGCCAGGCCCGCTTCATCGCCCGCAACGCCCGCGTCGTGTGGGTCGTGTGCACGGTGGTGCTGCTGGCGGGCGCCCTGGGGATCACACAGCTGAAGGCCGACGGCGTGCCGACGAGCGACCTCGTGCTCGGCGCCTCCGAGGCGCGCGACGGGCAGGACGTGCTCGCCGAGCACTTCCCGGCCGGATCGGGCTCGCCGGTGTACGTCGTGGTGCCCGAGGAGGACCTCGCGGCGGCCACCCTGGTGCTCGACGACTCCGACGGCATCGAATCGGTCTCGGTCGCCTCGGCCGACTCGCCCACGGGGCAGGCCGGCGTCGAGGTCGACGACGGCCGGCCGGTGTTCACCGCGGTCGGGCCGCCCGGCACTCCTGCGCCCGAACCGACGGTGTCGGACGGCGACGTGCTCGTGATCGGGACGCTGACGGATGCCGCCGACTCCGCGGCCGCCGAGCAGACCGTGCGAGCGCTCCGCGTCGACCTCGACGACGCGCTCGGCGACGGCACCGCGCTGGTCGGCGGCGAGACGGCGACCGACATCGACACGAACGACACGTCGACCCGGGACCGCACGCTCATCATCCCCGTGATCCTCGCGGTGATCCTGGTGATCCTCATGCTCCTGCTGCGGTCGATCCTCGCGCCGGTGCTGCTCATCGCGACGGTCATCCTGTCGTTCGCGACGGCACTGGGCGTCAGCGCGGTCGTCTTCAACGAGGTGTTCCGGTTCCCGGGGGCTGATCCCGCCGTGCCGCTGTACGGGTTCGTCTTCCTGGTGGCGCTGGGCGTGGATTACAACATCTTCCTGATGTCGCGCGTGCGCGAGGAGTCGCTGGTCCACGGGACCAGGCCCGGCATCCTGCGGGGGCTCGTGGCCACCGGTGGCGTGATCACGTCGGCGGGCCTGGTGCTGGCCGCCACGTTCGCGGCGCTCGGCGTCATCCCGATCCTGTTCCTCGCGCAAATCGCGTTCATCGTCGCGTTCGGCGTGCTGCTGGACACGTTCGTCGTGCGATCGCTCCTGGTGCCCGCGCTGTCGTACGACATCGGACGGGCCATCTGGTGGCCGTCGAAGCTGTGGCGGCGAGACGCGGCGACGATGGAGGCGCCGGGCGTGCGGGAGCCCGCGCCTCCCCTCGCCGAGGACGGGCATGCCCTCACGCCTGAGGAGTACAGGCGTACGCTCGAACCATGAGCAAGGCACTGTTCATCGTCGACGTGCAGAACGACTTCACGGAGGGCGGCGCACTGGGCGTCGAGGGCGGCGACGCCGTCGCGCGCGGCATCTCGCAGTTCCTCGTGACGCATGCGGAGGACTACGCGGTGGTCATCGCATCTCGCGACTGGCACGACGCCGACAACGACAACGGCGGCCATTTCGCCACCGGCGAGCCGGACTTCGTCGACACGTGGCCTGTCCACTGCGTCGCCGGCACCGAGGGCGCCGAGTACGACCCCGGCCTGGACACGGCACCTGTCACGCACCATGTGAAGAAGGGGCAGGGCAGACCCGCGTACTCGCTGTTCGAGGGCACGACCGACGAGGGCGAGACGGTCGCGCACCTGCTCGACGCGCACGGCGTCGTCGACGTCGACGTGACCGGCATCGCCACCGACTACTGCGTGCGCGCGTCGGCCCTGGATGCGATCGAGCACGGCCGACACGTGCGCGTGCTCACCGACCTCGTGGCCGGAGTCGCATCCGAGTCGAGCGAGGCCGCGCTGGCCGAGCTCGCCCATGCCGGCGCCGAGCTCGCGTCGGCGGCATCCCGCGACTGAACGCGGACGAAGGATTCCGGTGCCACCGTCACGGCGTCGGAACCGCTAGCCTCTGGATCGTGACCCGCATCCGCGCCCTGCTCCCCGCCGACCGCGACGTCTGGCTGCCGCTGTGGCGCGGGTACCTCGAGTTCTACGAGACCGAGCTGTCGGACGAGCAGACTGCGCTCACGTGGAACCGGCTGATCGATCCGCAGTTCCCGATCCACGGCGCCCTCGCTGTCGGTGACGACGGTGCCACGGTCGGACTGGTGCACTGGCTCACGCATGCGGCGACGTGGTCTGCCGAGCCGTACTGCTACCTGGAGGACCTGTTCGTCGCTCCGGCGGCGCGCGGCGGCGGTGCGGGGCGGGCGCTCATCGCCCACGTGGCCGACTGGGCTCGCGAACGCGGGGCGGCGAAGGTGTACTGGCTCACTCAGCAGAGCAACGCGACCGCCCGGGCGCTGTACGACCGGGTCGCGACCGACACCGGGTTCGTCCACTACCAGATCGGACTCGACGCATGACCGCGGACGCGCCCGCACCGGCGCCCGAGCGGCGCACCGGCGATCTGATCGCGACGCTCCTGCTCGTCGGCTTCTCGGTGGGCGTCGCCGTCGTGATGTTCTTCGTGTCGCTGCTGTGGGCGGTCGGCGCTCACGACAACACGCTTGCCATCGTGCTCGGCGGGTACCTGCCCCTCGCGTTCTGCGTCATCGGCGGCGTCGTCGGCATCGTCGCGCTCTCGCGCCGGCGCCTGGCGTTCTGGTACCCGCTCGTGGCCCTCGTGCTGAGCCTCGTGGCATGGCTCATCGCGTTGGCGATCGTGCGCTGACGCCCGGGCACGACGAAGCCGCAGCACCGAGCGGAGACCGCGGGCGGCGGCATCCCTCACCGACGGTCGGTGGGCTTTCCGCTGGTGACGCTGCGCGCAGACTTGTCGGACGTGCGGTCGCGGGTGCCGACGGGTGCCCAGCCGCGCTGGATGCCACGGGCCGTCGTCGGCCGGGCGTCGCGCGAGCGGTACACGATGTACGGGCGGAACAGGTAGTGCACCGGCGCCGTGAACGCGTGCACGAGCCGTGTGAACGGCCAGATCATGAACAGCACCATGCCGATGACGGTGTGCAACTGGAAGTCGAGCGATGCCTGGCTCATGGAGGCGATGTCGGGCTGGAACACGAAGAGCGACCGGAACCACGGCGCCACCGTGTCGCGGTAGGTCAGCTCGTGATGCGGTCCGATGACGCCCAGCACCGTCGTCGCGAGGCCGGCGACGATCGCGGCGACCAGCACGACGTACATCGTCTTGTCGTTCTTGGTGGTGGCCATGAACACCGGTCCGGTGGTGCGCCGGCGATAGATCAGGATGCCGACGCCGACGAGGGTCGCGAACCCGGCGATCGAGCCCAGGCCGAGGGCGGCGAGGTGATACATCTCGTCGGAGATGCCGAAGAAGTCCGTCCACGCCTTGGGGATCACCAGGCCCGCGACATGCCCGATCACGACCACCAGGATGCCGAAGTGGAACAGCGGCGACCCGATCCGCAGCAGCCGGGACTCGTAGAGCTGTGACGAGCGGGTGGTCCAGCCGAACTGGTCGTACCGGTAGCGCCAGATGGTGCCGCCGATCAGCACCGCCACCATGACGTAAGGCAGGATGCCCCACAGGAACAGATCCATCAGCGTCCTCCGACCGGGTGCAGCGGCAGCAGCCGCGGGTCGTACGCGTCGAGCCCGACGGACTCGCGCGGGGGACCGGCCGCCGCCATCGCCATCGCCTGCTGACGATCGGCGGGGGAGCGGCCCGGGAGCGTGGCGCACACGGCGGCCACGACGCCGGCATACGGCGATCCGCGCTCGGAGAGGGCGATGCGGATCAGCTCGAGGCTCGGCCGGTACTCCTGCAGCAGCGCGGCGCCCTCGCGCGGTGCGTGCCGGGCGAATTCGAGCACGAGCGGCAGGTAGTCGGGAAGCTCACCGGTGCCGTCGAGCTCCAGCCCGGCCTCGCGGTACCGGCCCTTGAGATCGGCGAGCACGGCGCCGCGGCGGCGGGTGTCGCCGTCGGTCCAGTAGCTGAGGTACAGCGCATGCCGCCGCGACATGTCGAACGTGTCGACGTACACCGCGCGGACGTCTGAGACCGGAGTGATCGCCCACCAGTCCATGAGCGGGGCGAAGGATGCCGCCGCCCGAGGCGCAGCCTCCCGCAGTGCCTTCTCGATCAGCGTGGCCGACCCCAGCACGGTGTCGTCCGGGTAGCTCAGGCACAGCGATGCGGCCTGGTGGATGACCTGCGAGCTCACGGCGCGCCTCCGTCGGCGGCATCCCCCTGCCCTTTCGGGGGAAAGAGTCCGGAGGGCGAGCCGTTGCCGTCCCAGTTGAGGAGGTTCACGCGCCCGCGCAGCGATTCGCCGGAGGCGGCCGTGTCGGCGGTCTGACGGTCCTTCAGAGCGTGGAACGTCTCCACCGCCACCGGCACCGGGCGGCCGCTCGCCTCGCCGAACGGGCCGGACTCCGAACCGTACGGTCCGCCGTCGAAGTCGAGGGAGCAGCCGAGCTCTTCGAGCTCGTGGGCGCGTTCGTAGTGCGCGGTGGGGATGACGTAGCGATCCTCGTACTTCGCGATCGCCAGCAGCCGGTACATCTCGTAGATCGACTCGCCGGTCATGCCGACCGTCTCGGGGATCGACTCGTCGCGCTCGCGGTCCAGCGTGATGTCGCGCAGGTACGAGCGCATCGCGGCGAGCCGCCACAGCACCGCCGTGATGATGTCGGTGTCGCCGGCGGTGAACAGCTCGGCGAGGTATTCGACAGGGATCCGCAGCGCCTCGATCGCGCCGAACAGGGTTCCCGCAGCCTCGGCGTCATGGCCCTGATCGCGCAGCAGGTCGACGATCGGAGACAGCGGCGGGATGTACCAGACCATCGGCATCGTGCGGTACTCGGGGTGCAGCGGCAGCGCCACCCGGTACTTCTTGGCCAGGGCGTACACGGGCGATCGGCGTGCGGCATCCATCCAGTCCTCCGGGATGTCGCCCTGCGCGCGGACCGCCGCAATCACCTCGGGGTCGTCCGGATCGAGGATGAGGTCGAGCTGGGCGTCGTACAGATCCTTCTCGTCCGGCGTAGATGCCGCCTCGGTGACACGGTCGGCGTCGTAGAGGAACAGTCCGAGGTAGCGCAGGCGCCCGACGCAGGTCTCGGAGCACACCGTCGGCAGACCGACTTCCAGGCGCGGATAGCACAGCGTGCACTTCTCGGCCTTGCCGGTCTTGTGGTTGAAGTAGATCTTCTTGTACGGGCAGCCGGTGATGCACTGGCGCCAGCCGCGGCAGCGGTCCTGGTCGACGAGCACGATGCCGTCCTCGGCGCGCTTGTAGATCGCGCCGGACGGGCACGACGCCATGCACGACGGGTTCAGGCAGTGCTCGCAGATCCGCGGCAGGTAGAACATGAACGTCTTCTCGAACTGCAGCTTGATGGCGTCCTCGGACTCGCGGCGCACCTTCTGCACGATCGGGTCGAGGTGGCCAAGCTCGCTCGCTCCGCCGAGGTCGTCGTCCCAGTTCGCCGACCATGTGATCTGCGTGTCCTCGCCCGTGATGAGCGACTTCGGCCGCGCGACCGGGAAGTCATCGCCCAACGGCGCGTCGATCAGCGTCTCGTAGTCGTACGTCCACGGCTCGTAGTAGTCCTCGAGCTTCGGCTGCACCGGCGACGAGAAGATCGACAGCAGCCGCTTGGCGCGACTGCCGGTCCGCAGCGACAGGCGGCCGCGCTTGTTGAGCGTCCAGCCGCCGCGCCACTGCTCCTGGTCCTCGTAGCGTCGCGGGTAGCCCTGGCCGGGCCGCGTCTCGACGTTGTTGAACCACACGTACTCGGTGCCCGCCCGGTTCGTCCACGCCTGCTTGCACGTGACCGAGCAGGTGTGGCATCCGATGCACTTGTCGAGGTTCATGACCATGCCCATCTGGGCCATCACGCGCATCAGAACACCACCTCCTGGCTGCGGCGGCGCACCGTGGCCACCATGTCGCGCTGGTTGCCGGTCGGCCCCAGGTAGTTGAACGCGTACGACAGCTGTGCGTACCCGCCGATGAGGTGCGTCGGTTTGACGAGCAGCCGCGTGACGGAATTGTGGATGCCGCCACGCCGGCCGGTCGCCTCGGACTTCGGAACATCGATCGTGCGCTCCTGCGCGTGGTGCACGTAGACGACCCCGGTCGGCATGCGGTGCGACACGATGGCGCGGGCCACCAGGACGCCGTTGGAGTTGACGCACTCCACCCAGTCGTTGTCGGCGGCGCCGATGGCCGCGGCATCGGCCGGGCTCATCCAGACCGTCGGGCCGCCGCGCGAGAGCGACAGCATGAACAGGTTGTCCTGGTACTCGGAGTGGATGGACCACTTGGAGTGCGGCGTGAGGTAGCGCACCACGACCTGCTGCGAGCCGTCGGGGCCGAGCTTGGGCTCGCCGAACAGGCGGTGCATGTCCAGCGGCGGGCGGTAGATCGGCAGCGCCTCGCCGAGGTCGCGCATCCACGCGTGGTCGAGGTAGAAGTGCATGCGCCCGGTGAGGGTGTGGAAGGGCTTCAGCCGCTCGATGTTGACGGTGAACGGCGCGTAGCGGCGCCCACCGGTCTCGGAGCCCGACCACTCCGGCGACGTGATCACCGGGACCGGGGCCGCCTGGGTCATCGCGAACGTGATGCGCTTCTCCTCCGACCCTTCGGCGAGGTCCGCGAGCGGCTTGCCGACGCGCTTCTCGAGCGTGCGGAAGCCCTGCGACGCCAGCTCGCCATTGGTCGTGCCCGAGAACGCCAGGATCGCCTCGGCCATCTTGACGTCGGTGTCGATCGCCGGGCGTCCGTCGGCGGCGCCTCCGAGCATGACGCCGGTCTTCTGGGCGAGCAGGTCGACCTCGTGCTTCAGGTCGTACGTGACCGCCTTCGTGGTGAACCCCAGCGTGTCGGCGAGCGGGCCGACGGCGGCCAGCTTGTCGGCGATCGCGGTGTAGTCCCGTTCCACCACCGTGAACTGCGGCATCGTCCTGCCCGGGATGCCGCGACCGCCCTCGCGCGCCCAGTCGTGCACCTCGCCGCCGGGCTGCGCAGTCTCGCCCGGGGTGTCGTGCTGCATCGGCACCGATACCAGGTCGCGACGAGTGCCCAGGTGCGTGGCGGCCTGCGCCGAGAACTCCACCGCGATGGCGTGGAAGAGGTCGAAGTCGCTCTTCGCCTCCCACGGCGGATCGATCGCCGGGGTGAAGGCGTGGACGAACGGGTGCATGTCGGTCGACGACAGGTCGTGCTTCTCGTACCAGGTGGCCGCGGGGAACACGACGTCCGACAGCAGCGTCGTCGAGGTCATGCGGAAGTCGGCCGACACCAGCAGGTCGAGCTTGCCCTCGGGGATCCGGTCGCGCCACTTGACATCGTTCGGGCGGACGCTCGCCTCGTCGGTGGCCATCACGTTGCTGTGCGTGCCGAGCAGGTACTTGAGGAAGTACTCGTTGCCCTTCGCGCTGGATCCCATGAGGTTCGACCGCCACAGGGTCAGCAGGCGCGGCCAGTTCTCCGGGGCGTCGACGTCCGAGATGGCCGGCTGCAGCTGGCCGGACTCGAGCTGAGAGACCACATAGGATGCCGCATCGGTCGCCTCTCCGGCGGCCACCGCCTCGTCTGCCCGGTCGGCGAGGTCGAGCGGGTTCACCCCGAACTGCGGGTAGAACGGCATCCAGCCCAGCCGCGCGGACTGTGCGATCGTGTCGGCCGTGTGCATGCCGGCGAGGTTGCCCTCGGCCAGCGGCGACGCCAGTGCGTCGGCCGAGTACCCGTCGAAGCGCCACTGGTCGGTGTGCATGTACCAGTACGCCGTTCCGATCATCGTGCGCGGCGGCCGGCTCCAGTCCAGGGCGTTCGCGAGCGACAGCCAGCCGGTGATCGGGCGGCACTTCTCCTGCCCGACGTAGTGCGCCCAGCCGCCGCCGTTGCGCCCCATCGCGCCGGTGAGGATCAGCAGCGCGAGGATCGCCCGGTAGGTGGCATCCCCATGGAACCACTGGCAGATGCCGGCGCCCATGATGATCATCGAACGGCCCTGCGACTCCGCCGAGTTGGCTGCGAACTCGCGCGCGATGCGGATGGCCGCCTGCGCGGGCACGCCGGTGATCTCCTCCTGCCACGCCGGTGTGTACGGCGAGGCGGCGTCGTCGTAGCCGGTGGGCCACTCGCCGGGGAGCCCGTCACGGTCCACGCCGTACTGCGCGAGCATCAGGTCGAGCACGGTGGTGACCAGGATGCCGCCCACGCGCGTCGCCGGGACGCCGCGGCGCAGCACCGCGCCTTCCCCGTCGGCCGTGTCGAAGCGGGGAAGGAGCACTTCCGCGTTCTCGGTCGCCGTGCCCGCCGGCAGGTCGCTGACCGACAGCGCCGGCTCCACCCCCTCCAGGTCGAGGTTCCAGCGGCCCTCACCGGATGGTGCATACCGGAACCCCATCGAGCCGTTGGGCACGCGCGGGGTGCCGCCGGCGGCATCCAGTACGACCGTCTTCCACTCGTCCTCGGGGGTGTCGCCGCCGAGGTCCTTCGATGTCAGGAACGTGCCGGGGACGTAGGCGCCGTCGCGCTCCACGAGCCGCACGAGGTGGGGCAGATCGGTGTACTGGCGCGAGAAGTCCGAGAAGAACGGCACGCGGCGCTCGACGTAGTTCTCCTTCAGCACGACATGGCCCATCGCCATCGCGAGGGCGGCATCGGTGCCCGCCTGGCACGGCAGCCACTCGTCGGCGAACTTGGTGTTGTCGGCGTAGTCGGGGCTGACCGTGACGACCTTGGTGCCCCGGTAGCGGACCTCGGCCATCCAGTGCGCATCGGGTGTGCGGGTGACGGGGACGTTGGAGCCCCACATCAGGAGGTAGGTCGCGTCCCACCAGTCGCCCGACTCGGGGACGTCGGTCTGATCGCCGAACACCTGCGGGCTGGCGACGGGGAGGTCGGCGTACCAGTCGTAGAACGACGTCATGACCCCGCCGATGAGCTGCGTGAACCGCGTGCCGATGCAGTGCGACACCATCGACATCGCGGGGATCGGCGAGAAGCCCGACACGCGGTCGGGTCCGTACTCCTTGATGGTGTGGACGTAGCCGGCGGCGACGAGCTCGACGGCCTCCTGCCAGCTCGCGCGCACCAGGCCGCCCTTGCCACGAGCCAGCTGGTAGCGGCTGCGCACGCCGGGGTCGGTGGTGACCTCGTGGAACGCCTCGACCGGATCCTTGCCGCGGGCCTTCGCGGAGCGGTAGGCGTCGAGCAGCACTCCCCGGATGTACGGGTACCGCACGCGGGTGGGGGAGTAGGTGTACCAAGAGAACGCAGCCCCGCGGGGGCAACCGCGGGGCTCGTATTCGGGGCGATCGGGTCCGACGCTCGGGTAGTCGGTCTCCTGGGCCTCCCACGTGATGATGCCGTCCTTGACGTACACCTTCCACGAACAGGACCCGGTGCAGTTGACGCCGTGGGTGGAGCGGACGACCTTGTCGTGACTCCACCGGTCGCGGTAGAACACGTCGCCCTCGCGACCACCCTTGAGGAACGCCGCCCGATGGTCGGCCGTCTCGTCCCACTTCGTGAAGAATCTTCCCGCCGCGAGCAAGGCATCGGAAGCAGGCCCGTCCACACCGATCTGGGGCGTCATGATCGGACCCTAGCGAAGGGCCGGGACCCTCCGCCAGGGGTGTGGTGGCGAAGTCCTCGCGTCGCGTCGTAGCTCCGCGGAGCTACTCCGGATCGGCACCCAGGGGTGACGACGCGTGCGGGACGTCTTGCCTACCGTCAGGGGCATGACATCACTCACTCCGACGTCGTCCCGAGCTCGTCTGCACTCGACCGCTCGCACGGCTCTGCTCGTCACCGCCTTCCTCATCGTGATGATCGCCGTCAACGCGATCGCCTCCGCCCTGGCCACTCCGCTCGTCGCGCTCGTCGTCGGACCCGGTATGGGCGTTCTCGTGCTGTGGTTCTATGCGTGGCTGGTGCGGCGCGTCGAGAAGCGCGCCGTCGACGAGCTGGCGCGGCCGGGCGCGGTGAAGCGGCTGGTCGGCGGTGCGGCCGGGGGTCTCGGCCTGGCCGCGGTCACGATCGGCACGATCGCGCTCCTGGGCGGCTACCAGGTCACCGGCTGGGGCACGATCGCCGGTGCGCTCACGGTCGTGGGCATGATGTGCGCGGTCGCGGTGGCCGAAGAGGTGCTCTTCCGAGGCGTCATCCTCCAGCTGCTGCAACGACGCTTCGGCACCTGGATCGCCCTCGCCGGCTCGGCAGTGCTCTTCGGACTCTTCCACCTGCTCAACCCCGACGCGACGTTGTGGGGAGCTGTCGCCATCGCCGTCGAGGCCGGCATGATGCTGGGTGCGGCGTTCGTCGCGACCCGCTCACTGTGGCTGCCCATCGGGCTGCACCTCGGCTGGAATGTCGCGCTCGCCGCGATCTTCGGCACGGTCACCTCCGGTTCGGACGTGCAGGGTGCGCTGCTGACCGCGGTCACCCACGGTCCCGTCTGGCTCACGGGCGGTGAATTCGGACCCGAGGCGAGCCTGATCGCGGTGGTCGCCTGCTCGGTCGTGACGACACTGCTGCTCGTCTGGGCGCACCGCAACGGCCGTATCGTGGCGCGGCCGCGTCGACAGGTCGGACGCCGCGTCGCCGCATGATGGATGTGGTGCCCCCACAGGGACTCGAACCCTGGACCCACGGATTAACCTGCTGCACTGAGTCTCCCCAGCCACCGTCTCCGGCTTGCAGTCTGGACTATATCTTCACCTTCGGCCGGGCCGGTCAGGTGCGCCGCGTGTAGTCTCTGAGGTTCCCTTGCGGTTACCTGCTGATTACCCAATCCCTCGGATTGTCACTGCCGGTGTCGTCAAACACCTGGCGAGTACCTCGGGCTCTCAGGGCGTTCCAGCATATAGCGGCGGTCATCCGACGCATTTCTGTGCCGGCGCTCCATTTTGTTGTGTTGAAGTCCGTTGCTCTAACCAACTGAGCTATAGGGGCCCGTCCACCCTAGCAACCCCATCGGGGTGGTTCGAGCGTCCGGGCTCGCTCACCATTCGCCAGCCCACGACGAGACCGCCGACGCCTCTGCAGGCGTCGGCGGTCTCACCGCCCCCATAGCCGGCCGAAGCCGGGAGCCGGTCACTGTGCCGGAGGCATCAGGACCGCGTCGATCAGATAGACGGTGGCATTGGCAGTCTGCACGCCTCCGCAGATCACGTTGGCGTCGTTGACCATGAACGAGTCGCCGCTGCCGGTGACCTCGAGGTCGGCGCCCTGCACGGTGGTGTGCATGCCGGCGATGTCGGCGGGCTCGATCCGGCCGGGCACCACGTGGTAGGTCAGGATCGAGGTCAGCGTGGCAGTGTCGGTCTTCAGCGACTCGATCGTGGCGGGATCGATCTTCGCGAACGCGTCGTCGACGGGCGCGAACACCGTGAACTCATCCCCGTTGAGCGTGTCGACGAGGTTGACGTCGGGGTTGAGCTGCCCGCTCACCGCGGCGGTGAGGGTCGTCAGCAGGGGATTGTTGGATGCCGCGACCGCGACCGGGTCCGCTGACATCCCCTCGATGGACCCGTCGCCGTCGGGAACCGCCTCGGCGTACCCGGCGCAGCCGGGTCCGACCAGGTCCGCAGCGGGGTCTGCCGTCATGGGCTCCTCGGACGCCTCCATCGAGGGGCTCGAGGCTCCGGTCGACGGCTCGGCGGTCGATCCGCCCATCGCGCAGGCGGACAGCGCAAACGTCGCGGCGACCGCGAGGGCCAGCCCTGCAGAAACGCGCTTCCCTGTGATGCGAGACATGTCTTCCTCCTCTTCGCGGCCGGTGCGACCGCTTCGTGTGGCCCCCGGGAGGGAGCGTGCCGCAGGAGCGGCTACACGGACTGTTCGGAGGCGTGCCGGGATCGGATTGCAATTCCGGTGCCGGACAAGGATTCCGGCGCCTGGCATCGGCGCGTCCCCAATCCGAAGCGGGCTCGGGCGCGAACAGAGGGAGACAGGCAACAGGGGGACACATGGAACTGGTCATCATCGGTCTGCTGGGCGGACTCATCACGGGGATCTCGCCGTGCATACTTCCGGTGCTGCCGGTCATCTTCCTCACCGGCGGTGCGCAGTCCGCCCGATTCGACACCGATGAGTCGAGCGGTTTCGTCCCCGCCTCCCGCGGGCGGCCCTACCTCGTGATCGCTGGACTCATCACGAGCTTCACGCTCGTGACGCTGCTGGGCTCGCTGCTGCTGGGGGCTCTCGGCCTGCCGCAGGACGTGCTGCGGTGGGCCGGCATCGCCGTGCTGGTGCTGATCGGCATCGGCCTGCTCGTCCCCAGATTCGAACGGGTGCTCGAGCGGCCGTTCCAGAAGCTCGCTCGGCGCAGCGAGGTGGACAACCGCGGCAGCGGCTACGGCGTCGGCCTCGCGCTGGGCACGGTGTTCGTCCCCTGCGCCGGACCGGTGCTCGCGGCCATCATCGTCGCGGGCTCTACCGGCCGGATCGATGTCGGGACGGTCGTGCTGACCATCTCGTTCGCCGTGGGCGTCGCCGTCCCGCTGCTGTTCTTCGCGCTCGCCGGTCGTGGTCTTGTCGAGCGCATCCGCGCGTTCCGCCGACGCGAGCGCACACTTCGCACGGCCGCCGGCGTCGCGATGCTCGCCCTCGCCGTCGGCCTCGTCTTCAACCTGCCGCAGGCGCTGCAGCGGCTCGTGCCCGACTACACGGCGGGGGTGCAGCGCCAGCTCGCCGACAACCCCGACGCGCGGCGGGCGCTGGACCTGGGCGGCCTCGTCAACGACGAGAACAAGGACCTCGACCAGTGCACCAACGGTGCGCCCGCGCTGGAATCGTGCGGATCCGCCCCGTCCATCCGCGGCATCGAGTCGTGGCTGAACACACCGGGCGGCGCACCGATCGACCTGGTCGATCTTCGCGGCGACGTCGTCCTCGTCGACTTCTGGGCGTACTCGTGCATCAACTGCCAGCGCAGCATCCCTCACGTGGTGGCCTGGGATGCCGCCTATCGCCGCGCCGGCCTGCATGTCATCGGCATCCACTCTCCCGAGTACGCCTTCGAGAAGGATGCCGGCAACGTCGCCGCGGGTGCGAGCGACTTCGGGATCACCTACCCGGTCGCGCTCGACAACAACCTCGCCACGTGGACCAATTACCGCAATCGATACTGGCCTGCGCACTACCTGATCGACGCCGACGGGACGGTGCGCCACATCGCGTTCGGCGAGGGGAACTACCAAGCGACCGAGAAGCTCATCCGCGAACTGCTGAAGGATGCGGATCCCGATGTCGAACTGCCGAGTCCGACCGAGGTCGCCGACGACACCCCCGCTGCCGGCACGCGGACGCGCGAGACGTTCCTGGGCTCGGCCAAGGACGTGAACTACGGCGGCAACGGCAGCTACCGGGCGGGCGATCACGTCTACGCGGTCGGCGACACGCAGCCGGACGACACTTTCGCGCTGTCGGGACCATGGCACATCGAGACGCAGTATGCGACGCCGACCGGAACCGCCGCCGCCGGCATCCGTCTCCGCTTCCACGCCGAGGAGGTGCGCATGGTGCTGGCCGGCGACGGCGATGTCCGGGTGCGTCTGGACGACGGCACGGAGCAGACGGTGCACGTGTCGGGAACGCCGCGCTCGTATCGCGTGGCCGACGTCCCGGATGCCGCCGCCCACGTCCTGGACGTCGAGGTGTCGCCGGGCATCGAGGTGTACTCCTTCACCTTCGGGTGAGCGGAGCGTCCCCGAGGAGGGCATGCGGCATGCTGGTGGACATGGTGATCGACGGGATCGACGTGCCGGAGGACGGCGCGGTTCCCGTCGACCACATCGCCGAGCTCCTCGAGCGTGTCGCCGGCGGTGACCAGTCGGCGTTCGGTCGCCTCTATGACGCACTGGCGGGTCGCGTGTTCGGCCTGATCCTGCGCGTGCTCGTCGACCGTGCGCAGAGCGAAGAGGTGCTGCAGGAGGTGTTCCTCGAGGTGTGGCAATCCGCATCCCGCTTCGCTCCGAACAGAGGGCAGGGACGCTCGTGGGTCCTCACGATCGCGCACCGCAGGGCCGTCGATCGGGTGAGGTCGTCTCAGGCGAGCACGGATCGGGACGTGCGGGCGGGGTTTCGCGACCTCGACGTCGCGCATGACGGTGTGGCGGAGCAGGTCGAGCTGCGCATCGAGGGGAAGAGGGTCACCGCCGCGCTGACGGCCCTTCCCGATGCCCAGCGAGAGGCGCTGACCCTCGCGTACTACGGGGGTTACAGTCAGAGCGAGATCGCGGCGCTCGTGGGGGCGCCGCTGGGGACGATCAAGACGAGGATGCGCGACGGATTGTCGCGCCTGCGGACCGAGATGGGGGTGACCGCATGATGGACGAGCAGGAGTTCGCCGAGCTCGCCGCAGGCGCCGCGCTCCACGCACTGTCACCCGCGGATCGGGACGCATTCGCTGCGGCGCGCCGCGAGCACCCCGAGTGGGACCATCTGCTGCAGGTGGATGCCGCGACCGCCGCAGCACTGGCAGAGGGCGTTCCCGAGACCGCCCCACCGCCGGATCTGCGCGCGAGGCTGCTGTCACAGGCCGCGTCGACGCCGCAGTCGCCGGCGACCGAGAACCGAGCGGACGTCGCACCCGGCGCGGACGCGGCCGGTGACGACGGCCGTACCGCCTCGGGGCCGCCGCTTTCGACGGCGGCGATCGAGTCGACGAAGCGTCGACGCTGGACCCGTGGCCTGCTGGCGCTCGCCGCGTCTGTCGCGCTGCTGGTCGCCGTCGGACTGGGTGCCGCGATGATCAGCGGCTACCTGAACCGGCCGCCCGCCGTGATCGCGCTGCAGCAGATCGAGGACGCGCCCGATGCCCGATCGGCGACGGCCGCCGTCACGGACGGGGGCACGGCGACCGCGCACTGGTCCGAGTCGGTCGGCAAGGTCGTGCTGGTGTCGGACGCGCTGCCGCCGATCGCCGAGGACGAGAGCTTCGAGCTCTGGTTCGTCCGGGACGGCGCCCCCGTCGCAGCCGGCACGTTCGAGGCGTCGTCGGACTCCACGACGGCACTGCTGGAGGGCACGATGGAGCCCGGCGACGTGATCGCGGTCACCGTCGAGCCGCAGGGCGGCTCACCGACCGGACAGCCGTCTTCGGATCCGATCGTGACGATCCCCACCGCCTGAGGGCGTCCGAGACCAGGCGTCCTCCCAGTCTCGGACGAGCCGGTTGCGGCATGCTGGGAAGCATGACGGGGAACGGGGGACGAGACATGGATGCCGCAGATCAGGACCTGGAATCGCTCATTCCGCCGCTCCCCGACGTTCCCGCCGCCGAGGCTGCCGCCGCCGCTCCCGTATCGGTTCACGGCCCGGCCACCGACACCGTCGCGATCCAGGCACAGAGCCGCCGCAACTGGGGCCGTGTGATCGGTGGATTCGCGGCATCCCTCGTCGTGCTCACCGGGGTGGGATTCGCGGTCGGGACGATCAACGAGCGCTTCCACCTCTCGCCGCAGGCGGCCGCGCTCGCCGACGTGCAGGACGCGACGGACGCCGCCTCGGCCACGGTCAAGGTCATCGGCGGCGGCATCGCCACCGCGCACTGGTCGGACGACGCCGGCCTGCTGGTGCTGATCACGAAGCGGATGCCCGAGATCGGAGCGGGCGAGACCCGCGCCGTATGGGTGATGCGCGACGGCGATCCCGTGGTGGCCGGCACCTTCGACGCCGACGACGCCGGTTCGGCGACCCTGGTGGTCGACGACTGGAAGCCCGCGGACGCACTGATCGTCACGGTGGAGCGCGCCGACTACATGGCCGCCCGCCCGCTCGGCGACACGATCGCCAGGATCCCGACCGAGTGACGCTTCGGTAGCCTGAGGTCGTGGCATCCGCCCCGCAGAAGACCTCACCGGCGCAGACGACGCAGACGCTCGCGCACCTGCGGCGCGCCCGCGACCTGATGGACCGCGACTATGCGGAGCCGCTCGATGTGCCCACGATGGCCGCGAAGGCGCTCATGTCTCCCGCCCACTTCTCGCGTGAGTTCAAGGCCGCCTACGGCGAGACGCCGTACGCGTACCTCATGACGCGGCGCATCGAACGGGCGATGTCGCTGCTGCGCGACGGCGCGTCGGTCACCGATGCGTGCTTCGCCGTCGGAGCGACCTCGCTCGGCTCGTTCAGCTCGACGTTCACCGAGATCGTGGGCGAGACCCCGAGCTCGTACCGTTCCCGTCCACATGACGCCGCCGAGGCGATGCCGCTGTGCGTCGCGAAGATCCTCACCAGGCCCACGCGCTACGCGTGAACCGAGCAGGATCGGAGAAGCGCCGGACGCGGTCCGTCCGTAGCGTGGCAGCCATGACGAACATCGCACTGGCATACAGCCCCATCACCGTGGACGACGTCGACGCCGCCATCCCGTTCTACCGGGACGGTCTCGGCCTCGAGGTCGTCAACGACGTCGCGTACGACGGCCACCGCTGGGTGAGCTTCGGCTTCCCGGATCAGCCCGGCCTGATGCTGGTGGTGTCGGACCCGTCCGCAGGGCGTTCGCCCGAGGACGGCGACGCGCTCCAGCGGCTCGTGGTCAAGGGATCCGGCCCCGGCCCCTACGTCTTCACCACCACCGACCTCGATGGCACGTTCGAGAAGCTGCGCTCGTTCGGCGCCGAAGTGCTGCAGGAGCCCAAGGAGCAGGGGTGGGGACCGCGGGATGCGGCGTTCCGCGACCCCGCGGGCAACCACATCCGCATCAACCAGGTCTGATCGAGCCCCGCATGTGCCTGCCGTGGATCACCGCGATGCAGCGCGAGCAGGTCGTCGAGCCCGAGCGGGTGCTGGTGGCGGCGGGTAGCCTGGAGGGGATGAGCGAATCGTCCCGTGAGTTCCACAAACCCGTCCGTCGGCCTGCCGAGCTCTTCGACAGGACGTTCTCGGCCGAGGACCCGGCAGAGGTCTCGCGCGTCGCCCACACCACCGCGCACGCACTGCTGGCGCGGGTGCGGGCAGACCCGGACGCGGGGACCGTCGACCGCCTCGTCGCGTTCACCGACGAGCACGGCATCGACGACCTCGCCGAGCTGTGGTCGCGCTCGCCGTCGCGCAGCCTCCCCGGCGCGCTCTGGCGGCTGTACCTCGTGCAGCTCATGATCCACGACGATCCGCGTACGGCCGCGCTCCTGTACGAGCGCGGCCGTGCCGAGCTGGCCTCGGCCGACGACGTCGTGGCGGGCGCTCCGTCACCCGCCGGACCCGAGGAGCTCGTCGCCCTCGTCGACACGATCCTGCGGGGTCTGTTCGAGGGCGATTTCGCGGTCGCCCTGGACCGTGCCGCCGCGTTCTGTCGCGTGCAGGCGTCGGGCGCCACGCACGTCGCCGACGACTACGAGAACACCGAGCCCGAGCGCGCGTCGGCGTTCACGACGCGCGCCCTGCGACTGTCGGACTACGCCTCCGACCTCTCGGCGTGCGCAGCACTGTGGCGCCGGGATGCCCTGACCTGAGGTGTCCCGCCGACCATGCCGACAGCGTCCGGGCATGAAAGTGCCGGGCCGCAGAACGCCTCTCGGCGCGGTGCCGCTCGTAGCGGCAAAAGATGGAGCCCGGGGTTACTGCGGCCCGGCCGATCCAGTGTAACCGAGACGGCGGGCGTCGCATTCCCGACCGCCTAGGCTCGGGTCATGGCACTGCGCTTCGCCCTCGTGATCGAGCCCGCGGCATCCGATGACGCCCGCTCGGACTTCGCCGACACGTTTCGGACGATCGACCCGTCGGCGCCGGCCCTCAGCGTCGGCGAACTGAGCACACAGCGCGGCGACGGCATCTTCGAGTCGATCGGCGTGGTCGACGGGCACCCGCAGGAGACGCGGGCGCACCTGGAGCGCCTCGCCCACTCCGCGGCGATCTGCGACCTGCCGGCGCCGAACCTGGAGCAGTGGCGACAGGCGGTCGCCATCGCCGCGGCTCACGCGCCGCAGCGGGGTGAAGGCGTGGTCAAGCTGATCCTCAGCCGCGGCATCGAGCACGGACCGACCCCCACCGCGTGGGTGACCGCCGCCGCGGCGGCCGACAACACCGCAGCGCGCGAACGCGGGATCCGCGTCGTCACGCTCGACCGCGGCTACGGCATCGACACACCCGCGTCTGCGCCGTGGCTGCTGCTCGGGGCCAAGACGCTGTCGTACGCGGTCAACATGGCTGCCATCCGCGAAGCCCACCGGCGCGGCGCCGACGACGCGATCTTCGTGACATCGGACGGCTTCGTGCTCGAGGCGCCGACGGCGTCGCTCATCGTGCGTCTCGACGGCCGCTTCGTGACGCCCGCACCGAACGGCGGCATCCTGCACGGCACGACGCAGCTCAGCCTGTTCGCGCACCTGGAGTCCGAGGGGCATGAGACCGGCTACGCGACCCTCCCGACGATCGCGCTGCAGGACGCGGATGCCGCATGGCTGGTGTCCAGCGTTCGCCTGGCCGCCCCGATCACCGCGATCGACGGCGTCGAGGTTCCGGTGGACGCCGGGCTGACGGCATCCATCAATCGATACCTGCTGAGCCCTCGGGACTGAGCGCACACGACGAAGCCCTCGCCGGGCGACGGGTCACCCGAAGCGGCCCGAGACGTAGTCCTCGGTCGCCTGCACCGACGGGGTCGTGAAGATCGCGGACGTGGCGTCGTACTCGATGAGCTTGCCGGGCTTGCCGGTGCCGGCGATGTTGAAGAACGCCGTCTTGTCGCTCACGCGCGATGCCTGCTGCATGTTGTGCGTCACGATGACGACGGTGTAGTCGTTCTTCAGCTCGCCGATGAGCTCCTCGATCGCGTACGTCGAGATCGGGTCGAGTGCCGAGCACGGCTCGTCCATGAGGATGACCTCGGGCGACACGGCGATCGCGCGGGCGATGCACAGACGCTGCTGCTGACCGCCCGACAGGCCGGAGCCCGGCTTGTCGAGGCGGTCCTTCACCTCGTTCCACAGGTTGGCTCCGCGCAGCGACTTCTCGACCAGAGCGTCGGCGTCGGAGCGCGAGATGCGCTTGTTGTTGAGCTTGACGCCCGCCAGCACGTTCTCCTTGATCGACATCGTGGGGAACGGGTTCGGACGCTGGAACACCATGCCCACCTGCCGGCGCACCAGCACGGGATCGACGTTCGCGCCGTACAGGTCGGTGCCGTCCAGCAGCACCTCGCCCTCGACACGGGCGCCGGGGATGACCTCGTGCATGCGGTTGAGAGTGCGCAGGAACGTCGACTTGCCGCAGCCCGACGGGCCGATGAAGGCCGTCACGGAACGCGGCTCGATGTGCAGGTCCACGCCTTCGACGGCGAGGAAGTCGCCGTAGTAGACGTTGAGGTCGTTGACTTCGATGCTCTTTGACACGGTGTTCGGGTTCTTTCGTGGCTCGTGGAGGGCTCAGCGGCCGGTCTTCGGGGCGAACAGCTTCGCGATCAGACGCGCGAGGAGGTTCAGCACCATGACGATGATGATGAGGGTGAGCGCCGCGGCCCACGCGCGGTCGACGTACGCCTCGGGCGGGATGCCCTGGTTCATGTACTGCGTGTACGTGAACACCGGGAGGGTCTGCATGCGCCCGTCGAACAGGTTGAGGTTCAATGAGTCGGTGAAGCCGGCGGTGATGAGCAGGGGCGCCGTCTCGCCGATGACACGCGAGATCGACAGCATGATGCCCGTCGTGATCCCGGCGATCGCCGTGGGCAGCACGACCTTGAGGATCGTCAGCCACTTCGGCACCCCGAGAGCGTACGACGCCTCACGCAGCTCGTTCGGCACGAGCCGCAGCATCTCCTCGCTCGAGCGCACCACCACGGGGATCATGAGGACGGCCAGCGAGATCGCCCCCATGATGCCCAGACGGACGCCGGGCCCGAGGAACAGCGCGAACAGCGCGTACGCGAACAGGCCCGCCACGATCGAGGGGATGCCGGTCATCACGTCCACGAGGAACGTGATGCCCCGCGCGACGCGCTTGCCCTCGCCGTACTCGACCAGGTAGATCGAGGTCATGAGGCCGATCGGGATCGAGATGATCGCGGCCGCGAGTGTGATCAGCAGCGTGCCCCAGATGGCGTGGACGGCACCGCCGCCCTCGCCGACGACGTTGCGCATCGACGACGAGAAGAACAGTGCGTCAAAGCGCGCCAGGCCGTTCGCGATGACGGTCCAGGCCACCGAGATCAGCGGGACCATCGCGATCAGGAACGCGACGGTGACCAGGCCGGTGACGAAGCGGTCGGCGGCTTTGCGGCGTCCTTCGACGAGACCCGAGATGAGGGTGATCAGCGCGAGGTAGACGATCGCGCTGACGACGAGCCAGCCGGTCAGATCGAAGCCGCGGTCGCCGGCGACGGACACGAGCGCGAACACCAGGCCGGTGAGCACGATGCTCGCGCCCAGCAGGGCCCACGGCATCCACCGCTTCAGATGTCCGCTGGTCAGCCGCGGCGAGGTGCGTACCGGGGCCGGCGTCGGGGACGGGGCGGGAGCAGTCGCGATGGTCATGTCAGTTGGCTCCCGAGAATTCCTTGCGGCGGCTGACGATGAAGCGCGCCAGGGCGTTCACCGCGAACGTCACGATGAACAGGATCAGACCGGTGGCGATGAGGACGTTGATGTTGACGTCGTACGCCTCGGGGAACGTCAGGGCGATGTTGGCCGCGATGGTCGACGGGTTCGTCGACGTGAACAGCCGGAAGCTGACGGTGCCGGTGGCCGAGAGCACCATGGCCACGGCCATCGTCTCGCCGAGCGCACGGCCGAGGCCGAGCATCGAGGCCGACACGATGCCGGAGCGGCCGAACGGCAGCACCGCCATGCGGATCATCTCCCAGCGGGTCGCGCCGAGCGCGAGCGCCGCCTCTTCGTGGAGGCGCGGCGTCTGCAGGAAGATCTCGCGGCAGATCGCGGTGATGATCGGCACGACCATGACGGCCAGCACGATCGCCGCGGTGAAGATGGTGCGGCCCGTGGCCGACACGTCGCCGGCGAACAGCGGGAACCATCCCGCGTTCTTGTTGAGCCACGCGTAGGCGGGCTGCACGGCGGGGGCGAGGACCAGGATGCCCCACAGGCCGAACACGACCGACGGCACCGCGGCGAGCAGATCGACGACGTAGCCGAGGCCCTGCGCGAGGCGCCGGGGTGCGTAATGGGTGATGAACAGCGCGACGCCGAGCGACAGCGGCACCGCCATGAGCAGGGCGAGGAACGCCGCCCAGATCGTGCCGAACAGCAGCGGCCAGACGTAGTCCCAGAAGTTGGTGGTCAGCAGCGACGCCGTCGAGCTGTCGGCACCGAAGGCAGGGATCGACTGGATGATCAGGAAGACCGCGACGGCCGCCAGCGTCGCGAGGATCATGGATCCGGCGAAGAGCGCGGAGCCCGAGAACCAGATGTCTCCGGCTCGACGCTTCGTGCTCGGTGTGGCGG
>Ga0160446_100251_pt1 | contig 34238 bp, 37 predicted proteins | sample HID1973I_E1MG_FD_108200 | JGI IMG/M metagenome (GOLD analysis project Ga0160446, IMG submission 108200) | Enriched mosquito-associated microbial communities from UW Madison campus, WI, USA - HID1973I_E1 MG | ecosystem: Host-associated > Arthropoda: Insects > Digestive system > Unclassified ...
ATCAAGCACCCAGCGAAATGGAGGGTGGACTGGGCATTGCCGGCTGGCGTAGCCTTGGTATGCGCGGCCCTCCACTATGGCTTTCGGGGTCACGTCAATGTATTTGGTGCCGGCGGCATCGTTAGTCTCGTACTGGGTTTCGTACAAAATTTGCCGGGCTTCTATATAGCGGCCCTCGCGGCGATTGCCACCTTCGGTCGTACGGATATTGACGAAATCATGCCTGGTTCTCCACCACCACGGCTGGAGACAGCGACGGTCAACGGGGGCGTAAATCTTATAGAGTTAACTAGAAGGCGATTTCTTTGTTTGTTGTTTGCTTTCTTGACGGTCGAATGCGTCGCACTCACGTTGGGCTCGGTACTTGTACTCTCAGCGGTGCCGGCGATAGTGGAGTGCATCGGCGACAGAGAAACGTTGCTGAGAATCGTTAGTGCATTCGGCGTGTTCTTCTACTGTCTAGTCTTGACGCAGCTTATGATCGCGACGCTTTGGGGCTTGTACTATCTTGGTGAGCGTATCCATCAACCTGATTGACGGGGTGCTTGCCCCTTTTCGCCCCGCCTGGCGGGGCGTTTTCATTTGTGTTAAGGATGGTGCGAAAGAAGCTTCAAATGCAATCGATAAAGGTAGCCATGGCGGATTCTCGCGTGCCAAGCGTGGCGCTTGGCACGTGGCGCTCAGGCTGTAAAACCAGCGGCCAGCGTGGTTATGACTATCGCTGGCAGAAAGCTCGGGCCGAATTTCTGCTGCTGCATCCCTACTGTGTGTACTGCGTGCGCGACGCCCGAATTGGGTCGGCCGGGTTGGCTGAGATCATCCTGGAATGCGCTCATAGGGGTTTGCCCCTTCCGTATGGGAATATCGTCGATCACCGCATCCCGCACCGTGGTGACCAAGTCTTGTTCTGGGATCGTTCGAACTGGCAGACCCTCTGTGCCTCCCATCACAGCGGTGCGAAACAATATGAGGAGGCCTCATTCCTTAAGAAGAAGCGACTGTAGCTCCTGAATCTTGAGTGCTGGGGTACGCCGGTGAAGCATGGCATGACAGTTCGGGCAAACAGGGCGAAGATCTTTCTTCGGGTCAATCTTGTATTCAACGCCAATGCTTGAAATCTCGATGAGATGGTGTACATGGATGAATCTGTCGCCTAGCTCGCCATAGGTTTGGGAAAAATCAAAGTTGCACACTGCGCATACATACCCGTGCACATCGAGACATGCCTGCCGTGCCTCTCGCGATCGTTCGTACTTGTTGACTAGAACCTGTTCGACAGAACCTTCGATAAATTCATTTGAAAAATTCTGCACTTCGTTGGGGAAGTCCTTGGCAACATCTTCGTCGACGGTCAGCAATGCTGAGAAACGGCCATAAATTTGCCGCAGCGTTATGGCGGTGCCTTTCGAGAAGCTCTCGTAGTATTCGATGTGCAGCTGAAGGCCCCTGAGTGCATCGGCGAGACCCTTAAGGCCGAAGTCTCGGTGTATCGAGTCGAGGAATGCCTCGGTGACAGGCCCGTTGAGAGCGCGGCGGTATCGCTCTCCTCGGATCAAGTGTCGGAAGCTGGTGACGACCATCTTCGCGGAAGATAGTGCCATCCCAGTGGACTCGGCAACTCGCTGTGCTGCCACCGTCCTCGATTGTTTGTCCTGTGCGAAAAGGAGCGCTTCTTGATAGAGCGCTTCAAGCTGGGCGGCAGAGTGGTCCATGTCTCATCAAAGTATTGCGAGGTGACCATTGTATTGGTGCCACGTAGAGCCCGTGCTCCTTCGAAGCCCCTCCAAGGGGGGGGTGAAAAGTCTGGGCGAGGTGCAGCTTCTAGACCACCCGTTCCCTCACGCGGGGAAAATTTTCCCTGCTGTGGAATTTGTTAAAGCTTTAACACGGCTCCCGCATTAACAACATCGCGCAACCTATTGAGGCGAAAGGGTAAACGTCCTGCCCGATGTTTAACATTTGGACCCGCTTCCCGCGGCTTTTAACATGGCGCTGACCGGCAAGAAGCAGAAGTTTGCCGAGGCCAAGGCCAGAGGCCGGTCCAACAAGGACGCCGCGATCGCTGCGGGCTACAGCCCCAGCTCCGCGGCTGCTGCCGGATCCCGGCTGGCGAAAGACCCCGACGTCCTCGCGCACCTGGAACGCAAGTCGAAAGCGAAATCGGCGAAGAAGCCAGCGCCGCCGGCCAAGGCAACCCGCGAGCCCGAGTCCCTGGACGACCAGGCCGCCGTCGCAGCCTTCGACTGGGGCCAGGCAACCCAATTTTCCGATCCGAAAGCCTTCCTCAAAGCCGTCATGAACGACGTCGAGACCGAGCCGAAGCTCCGCGTCTTCGCGGCGAAGGAATTGATGCCGTATCACCACCGGAAACTCGGCGATACCGGCAAAAAGGAAGACCGCCAGGACGCAGCCAAGAAAGCCGCCTCTGGCAGATTCGCAGCTGCGGCACCGCCGCTTCGCGCAGTGAAATAGTGAAACGACTATGGAATGGACGACTGCCTGCCCCGACTGGGCTGAACGCCTGCGGGAGGGCCGGTCGATCATTCCACCGCCCATATTCGCCGACCAGGCGGAGCAGGCGCTGGCCATTTTCAAGCAGCTCCGGATCGTGGATGCACCCGCCAGCCCCACCTTCGGAGAATCTTGCGCCGACTGGGTGTTCGATCTGGTCGCCTCAATCTTCGGCGCCTACAACCCCGATTCAGGCCGACGCCTGATCACCGAATGGTTCGTCTGCCTCCCCAAGAAGAACTCGAAATCCACGATCGCCGCCGGCATCATGATGACGGCGCTGATCCTGAACTGGCGGCAGTCGGCCGAATTCGCGATCCTCGCGCCGACCATCGAGATCGCGAACAACAGCTTCGGCCCCGCGCGTGACTTCTGCGCCGAGCGGATAGACGAGGAGCTGAACGCGTTGATGCACGTCCAGACGCACATCAAGACGATCACGCACCGCGAGAGCAACGCGGCGCTGAAAGTGGTCGCCGCGGACTCAAACACCGTGGGCGGGAAGAAGAGCGTCGGCACGCTGGTGGACGAACTGTGGTTATTCGGCAAGCAGGCAAACGCCGAAAACATGCTCCGCGAAGCCATCGGCGGCCTGGCGTCACGCCCCGAGGGGTTTGTGATCTACCTCACCACGCAGAGCGACGATGCGCCGGCAGGGGTGTTCAAGCAGAAGCTGCAATACGCGCGCGCCGTGCGCGACGGCCGGATCGATGACAAGAGTTTCGTGCCGATCATCTTCGAGCACCCGCCGGAGATGGTGACGAGCGGCGCCCACCTGAAGCTCGAGAACCTTGGCATGGTCAACCCGAATCTCGGGTACTCGGTCGACCAGCTGTTCCTGGAGCGGGAGTTCCGCAAGGCGCAGGAAGGTGGCGAGGAATCGTTCCGCGGCTTCATGGCGAAGCACGGAAACGTCGAGATCGGCCTGGCCCTGAGATCCGACAGCTGGGCAGGCGCGCTCTTCTGGGAGCAGCAGGCGCGCGCCGGCCTGACGCTCGCCGAACTGATCCACCGCTGCGAGGTGATCGACGTCGGCATCGACGGCGGCGGCCTGGATGACCTGCTAGGGCTGTCCGCCGCTGGCCGTGACCGGCAGACCGGCGAATGGCTCGCCTGGTGCAAGGCATGGGCCCATCCGGCCGTGCTCGAGCGCCGGAAGTCAGAGGCGCCCAAGCTGCTTGACCTCGACAAGGCTGGCGAAATCGTGATCGTCGACCAGATCGGCGAAGACGTCGAGCAACTGGCCCAGGACGTCCTGCAGATCTACGAAGCCGGCCTGCTGGACAAAATTGGCGTCGATCCGAGTGGCATCGGCGCCGTACTGGACGCGCTCATGGAAGCCGGCATTCCCGAGAAAAACGCCAACGGCGAAGACATGATCGTCGGCATCTCTCAAGGCTGGAAGCTGGGCGGCACGATCAAGACCACCGAGCGGAAGCTGGCCGAGGGCGCGCTGTGGCACGGTGGCACGGCGCTGATGAACTGGTGTGTGGGCAATGCCAAGGTCGAGCCGCGCGGCAACGCGATCCTGATCACGAAGCAGGCCAGCGGCACGGCCAAAATCGACCCGCTGATGGCGCTATTCAATGCCGTTGCGCTGTTGTCACTGAATCCTGAAGGGATGGGCTCCATGGATGACTGGCTGAGCAATCCCGTAGTGGCGGGCCACGCATGACAAACCAGGCACCAAAGAGTATCGCGGGCCGCGTGCGCGCAGCGATCGACGGCTGGGTCCGATCCTTCTCGCTGACGGATCGCGGCCTCTACGCCGATCCCGGCACGGCGAGCGAGGCGGGTGTCCGGGTCACCCCGAAGGCCGTGATGCAGCTGGACGCCGCCTGGAGCTGCGTCCGGCTCATCTCCGAAACGATCGCGACGCTGCCGCTGTCGATGTACGAGCGGGCATCCAGCGGCAAGCGCGTAGCGCCCCAGCACCCGCTGCACTTCGTCATTCACGACCAGCCGAACGCCGATTCCACCGCTTCAGTCTTCTGGGAGGCCATGATCGCGGCGATGCTGCTGCGCGGGGCGGGCCGGTCGGAGAAACTGTACGTAGGGAACCAGCTCGTCGGGCTGGCCTTTCTCGACCCCGACAAGCTGGTATGCCACCGCGACGCCGCAGGCCGCAAACGATACAGCTACCCGCGTCCGAACGGCCAGATGCGCGAGATCCCAGAGTCCCGCATCTGGACCATCCCCGGTTTCACGCTGGACGGCGTCAACGGCGCCTCGGTGATCGTCTACGGCTCCAAGGTATTCGGTTCGGCCATCGCCGCCGACAAGGCCGCGGCGCAGACGTTCAAGAACGGTCTGCTGCAGACCATCTACTACAAGATGGCCGGCTTCCTGAAACCAAGCCAGCGCGCGGAGTTCAAGAAGAACCTGGCCGGAACGATCGAGCGCGGCGAGGCGCCGCTCCTCGAGGGCGGAACCGAGGCCGGCACGCTCGGCATCAAACCGTCCGACGCCCAACTGCTGGAAAGCCGCGCTTTCTCCGTGGAGACGATCTGCCGCTGGTTTCGCGTCCCGCCATGGATGGTGGGCCACACCGAGAAGTCGACCAGCTGGGGCACCGGCATCGAGCAGCAGATGATCGGCTTCCTGACTTTCACGCTCGGCCCGTGGCTGCGCCGGATCGAGCAGGCGATCAGCAAGGACCTGCTGAAGCCAGCGGAGCGGGCCCGCTACTACCCCAAGTTCGCCGTCGAGGGCATCCTGCGCGCCGATAGTGCCGGCCGTTCCGCCTTCTACGGAGCGATGGTGAACAACGGCATCCTGACCCGCGACGAAGTGCGGGAACTGGAAGACCGAGAGCCGATGGGTGGCAACGCCGCAGTGCTTACCGTGCAGTCGGCCATGACCACGCTTGACGCCCTGGGCACGCAGAGCGACGCCAACCAGGCCAGGGCGGCGATTCGCGCCTTCCTCGGCTTCGAAGACGACTTGAAGAGGGACTGATCCTGTGAGCAACAGAACGCTACCGGGTGCACCGGAGGGACGCCCCTGTGCAGGTGTTTCGAGCCAACTGCAGCCTCGCGCGCTGGATCGCTGGCATTCCGGCGTGCGCGCCGCCACCGAGCAGGATGACGAACGCACGATCAGCGTCTATGACGTCATCGGCTACGACTACTGGAGTGGCGATGGCGTGACGGCAAAGCGCATCGCCGGTGCCCTGCGCGGAATGGGTGCCGGCCCAGTTACAGTACACGTGAACTCGCCGGGCGGCGACATGTTCGAGGGCCTGGCGATCTACAACCTGCTGCGCGAGCACGACGGTGAGGTCACGGTGAAAGTGCTGGGCCTTGCGGCGTCGGCGGCGTCCATCATCGCCATGGCAGGCGACACGGTGCAGATCGCTCGTGCCGGCTTCCTGATGATCCACAACGCGTGGGTGATGGCCATCGGCAACCGCATCGACCTCATCGAGGTTGCCGAGACGCTGAAGCCGTTCGATGACGCGATGGCAAGCATATATTCGGCACGGACGGGGCAGGACATGAAAGCCATGGCGAAGCTGATGGACGCCGAGACGTGGATCGGTGGGCAGGCCGCCATCGACGACGGCTTCGCGGACGACTTCCTGCCGTCCGACCAGGTGAAGAAGGGCGAAGGCAAGGCCAGTGCCTCGGCGGTCCGCCGCATCGAGGCTGCACTACGGTCCAGCGGCATGCCCAAGTCCGAGGCCATGCGCCTGATCAGTGAATTCAAGTCCAGTACGGGCGATCCGGCTGGCGGCGGTGAGGGAGATCCCACCGAACGAGTCGATCTGGCACACGACTCCCTTAGCAGCGCCGCGGCATTGGCCGCGTCCCTCACCACCATTAATTCCTGAGAGGAACCATATGCCGCAGCTCGAGAAAGACATCGAGTCCATCAACGCCAGCCTGAAAACCGTCGCCGATCAGCTGAAGGCCCAGGCGGAGCAAGCCAGCAAGAGCGCCAGCCTGAGCACCGAGACCCGGGCCAAGGTCGACGAGCTGCTCCTGAAGCAGGGCGAGCTGCAGGCAAACCTGCAGAACACGCAGCAAGCGCTGGCAAAACTGGAGGCCAACGGCGCCGGCGGCGACGTTCAGTACCAGTCGTTCGGCGAGCAGTTCGTGAACAGTGACGACTTCAAGTCGTTCGCCGGTCAGACGACTCCGCGCGGCCGTGTGGATATGACCTACAAGGCCGCAATCACGACGCTAACCACCGACGCGGACGGCTCGGCCGGCGATCTCGTGCAAACGACTCGCCTGCCCGGCATCATTGCGCCACAGGACCGACGCTTGACGGTCCGTGACCTGATCACTCCGGGCCGGATGGACGGCAACACGCTGGAATATGTGAAGGAAACGGGCTTCACGAACAACGCCGGGCCGGTGGCGGAAACGGAGAGGAAGCCTGAATCCACTATGAAGTTCGACCTGGTGAGCACTACGGCCAAGGTCATCGCCCACTTCGTCAAGGCCTCGCGCCAGATCCTCGACGACGCTTCGCAGCTTGCCAGCTACATCGACGGCCGCCTGCGCTATGGCCTGGCCTTCAAGGAAGAGCAGCAACTGCTGAACGGCGACGGTACCGGGCAGAACCTGCTGGGCATCATCCCCCAGGCATCCCGCTACGCCGCGCCATTCTCGCTCGACCACGGCAACAACATCGATCAGCTCCGGCTGGCCATGCTACAGACCGAGTTGGCCGAGTACCCGGCGACCGGCATCGTGCTCAACCCGACGGATTGGGCGCGCATGGAGCTCACAAAGGACTTCACTGGTCGATACGTTATCGGCAACCCGCAAGGCATGATCGGTCCGACGATCTGGAATCGGCCCGTTGTCACGACACAGGCGATGGGGGTGGACAAGTTTCTCACCGGTGCATTCCGGCTGGGCGCCCAGGTCTTCGACCGCTGGCAGGCGCGCGTTGAAGTCGCTACCGAGAACGAGGACGACTTCGTGAAGAACCTGGTCACCATCCTCGCCGAGGAGCGTCTGGCACTCGCGGTGTATCGGCCGCAGGCGTTCATCTACGGTGACCTGAACAACGTCAACTGAGCGACGCTTGCCCCGTAGTAGGGCCGGCTTTTGGCCGGTCTTTTTCATTTCGAAGGAGATCACCCATGAAGATCAAGTTCAAGGCGCCGGATCCACGCGCCGGCACCATCGCCCAGATGGATAGCCGCCTCGGTCAGCATTTCATCGACACCGGCTCGGCCGTGCTGGTGAAGGAGATGGACGAGCGTCCTGTGACAACGCGAGGGGAGTTGGACCAGGCGCTGGCCACCTTGCCGGGTGAGAACACCGACCCTGACTACGTCGTAAGGGCCATGCGGTCGCACTTCAAGGAGCTGTTCACCGACGCCGACGAGGCCAAGGTACGCGAGGTGGTGAAGCTGCATGCGGGCGACGCCGCGGACGTACATGAAGGCGGTGTATCGGCGGCGCAAGACTCGACGGACCAGCCTGTCGACCCGAAGCCAGACGGAGAGGCGGTCAGCGAGCCGAGGGCCAAGAAGGCCCCAGACCCGAAGAAAGGTGCCTGACATGCCGATCCTTGCCCTCGACATGGCGAAGTCACATCTGCGGGTCACCTGGCCGAACGAGGATCAGCTGATCGGCCTGTACCTGACCGCTGCCGAAGGCTCGGCGGCGTCGTTCCTGAACCGTCAGTTCTACATGAACGCCGCCGAACTGGCCGCTGCAGTCCTCGCTGGCACGGCAGGGGATGACCCGATGGTGGCCAATGCCGAGATCCAGGCAGCCGTGCTGCTGACCGTGGGCCACCTGTACATGAACCGCGAGGACACGGTCGTCGGTGCCACAGTGGCGGAACTGCCGCGCGGCGCGCTCGACCTGCTGCAGCCATACCGCGTGGGGCTTGGGGTATGAGGGCCGGTCAGCTATCCACGGCGGTGGAAATCCAGCGCAACGTTACAACGCGCGACGAGGCAGGTCAGCCGGTATCGAGCTGGCAGACGGTGGGCATCACATGGGCGAATCTGTGCCACCGCAGCGGCGTAGAGGCGATCCGCGGTGATACACCGGCTTCCGTTGTGCAGGTGAGCGTGCGGATTCCATACCCGTTGCTGACGCAGGTACGCATCGACACGAGCATGCGCCTGCTGTGCAAGGGCGACGCCTACGACATCCAGGCGGTGCTTCCCGACCAGCAGAAGCGTAAGTTCGCGGACCTCGTGTGCCAGTTGGTGCCGGCCCGCTCGGCGTAACGCATGGACGGCATCTCACTGACCTTCGATGGCGACCTTGGCGCTGCGCTAGCGAATCTTGAGGAACGGCTTATCTCAGAAGTCGTGCGGCCGGTCGCCCGGGCCGGCGCGTTGGTGTTCTACGAAGAGGCGCGACAACTGGTGCCGGTGTACCAGGGTGCACCGATCAAGCGGAAGAACGGTGTCCAGACGAAGCCCGGCCAGCTTCGTGACGCGATCTATCACGTCTACGCCGACCAGATGTTTACGGACCACCACGCGGTGTACCGGGTGAGCTGGAACGCCAGGAAGGCGCCGCACGGCCATCTGGTCGAGTACGGGCACTGGCGCACGAACAGGATCGTCCGGACGGCCACGGGGTGGGCCGCCACGAGCGAACGCCTAGCCACACCGGTACGCGTGCCCGCCGTCGGCTTCATGCGGCGCGCAGGCGATCGCGCCGAGGCGGCGGTGGACGCGATGCGCAAGCGCGCGGTGGAGAAGATAGCCGAGGTGCTTCGCGGCGCCGGCAGCACGAACGGGGCGTATTCATGACGGTGGAGGCAGAGATCACCCGGGCACTGGGCGGGCTGGTCGGCAACCGCGTCTATCCGGATACGGCCGAGCAAGGAACCGGCCTCCCATTCATCGTCTACCAGCAGGTTGGCGGCACGCCGCTCGATTTTCTGGAAGGCGTACCGGACAAGCGCAATGGCCGATTCCAGGTCGAGGTATGGGCCGAGCGCCGGACGCAGGCTAGCGGGCTCATCCGTGAGGTCGAGGACATCGTCCGGACAGACCCGGTGCTGCGGGCAACGACGCTGTCCGGCGCGCTGGCCACCTACGACGAGGTGCTGAACTGGTACGGCGCCCAGCAGGATTTTTCCATCTGGTTTTCGAATTGACGCCCGTTCGGGCGCTGATTCGGGCACATGTTCACGGCCCGCCGCGCGCGGGCAATTTTCATTACGGAGCCAACTATGTCGGTCAAACTTCCGAACGGTTCGATCTTCTCCATTGCGGCGGCGTACGGCACAGCCAGGGCCGTCACTGCACTGTCGAATGCCAGCCCCGCCAAGGCCACCGCCGCTGGCCACACGCTGGCCGACGGCGACATCATCGAAGTCACGTCCGGCTGGACGCGTCTGGATGGCCGCATCGCGTGCGCCGACGGCGTTACCACCGGCACCTTCGACCTCAAGGGCTACGACACCACCGACACCGGCATCTACCCCGCCGGCACGGGCTCGGGCACCGTGCGCAAGGTCTCCACCTGGCAGGAGATCAAGCAGACGCTGGCCTCGACCAGCCAGGGCGGCGAACAGCAGTTCTACACCTACTCGTTCCTCGAGGACACCGGCGACGACAAGCAGATCCCGACCACGCGCAGCGCGCGGTCGATCACGCTGACCATCGCCGACGATCCGGCGCTGCCGCAGTACCCGGTGCTGAAAGCCGCCGACGAGGATCGCGAGCCGCGCGCCATCCGTTTCCGCCTGCCGAACGGCGATGCCATCTACTTCATGGCCTACGTGTCGATGTCCGACATGCCGACGACCACGAAGAACGAGGCCATGGCCATCACGGTCACGCTGTCTCTCACCGGTAAACCCACCCGTTACAACGCGACGCGAGGTGCCTGATGTTCAAGATCATTCCGAACCCGACTTTCCCAGCCACGGTCGCCATCGCCGTGCCTGGGAAGCAACCCGAGAAGCTGAAGCTGACGTTCCGCCACATGACGCGGGAGCAGCTCAGGGACTTCTTCGACCGCATCGCCAGGGAAGCCGCCGAAGCGATCGAAGGCGACCGCGACGACACCGTCACCCGTGAGCGAAAGGCGCTCGAGGAGATCGTGGCCGGTTGGGAAGATGTCGATCAGCCGTTCTCGGGCGAGGCGCTGGAAGCCCTGATCCGCAACTACCACGGCGCGGCTACCGCCATCCTCGACGCCTACACAGGTGAACTGAACCTGGCCCGCCGGGGAAACTGACTGCGGCGGCCCGCCGGCTGTACTGGCGCGCGCCGCCGGCAGACGAACTGGCCGCCTTCGGACTGCAGGTGGCCGATGTCACGCCGTCCGACGTCGAGATCTGGCCGGAGAATGAAACTGCGCTGGACGTCTTCGTGCAGATGGGAACGCAGTGGCGTGTGGGGATAGGCGGCCCCGTGGGCCTCGACTACAACGCGCTGCGGTTCGTGATGCGCATGCAGCGCGTGCCGCCAGCCGAGCAGCCGGAGCTGTTTGAGGCCATCCGCGTCATGGAGCATGCGGCCATGGACGAAATGAGCGAGGAATGACATGGGCGAGGTAGTCGGGAAGGCCACCCTGCAGGCGGATGCCGACGTTTCCGGGCTCAAGGCCGGCTTTGCGGAAGCGAAGACATCCGTTCGGGACTTCGAGCAGACAGCGGCGAGGTCGAGTCAGAACGCTTCCCGCAGCGTCCGCGGTATGGGCGAAGCGGCGCGTGACGCCTCGGACAGGATGGACGCAGCGTCGCGGCGCTTCCTTCAGTCGCTGGTGCGGCAGGCGGACAAGGCCGGGAAGACGGCGGCGGAGTACGCGGCGCTGCGCGCACGTCAAATGGGCGTGGGCGATGCCGCTGCGCCGTTTGTCGCACGGCTGAAGGCCGCCGAGATATCGGTCGACAGGCTCGGCCTCTCCGCCAGGCAGACGGCGGCGGCGCTGCGTGGCGTGCCGGCGCAGTTCACCGACATTGCGACGTCGCTGGCCGGCGGCCAGAACCCATTGCTGGTGCTGACCCAACAAGGCGGTCAGCTCAAGGACATGTTCGGCGGCATCGGCCCAGCGGCACGCGCGCTCGGTGGCTATGTGGCGAGCCTGATCAACCCGTTCACGCTCACAGCCGCCGCAGCCGCTGCGTTGGCTTTCGCCTTCGAGAAGGGCAGTCGGGAATCCGTCGCCTACAACAAGGCGCTGATCTCCACCGGCAACTATGCGGGCAGCACGGCCAGCCAGCTCGCCGGCATGGCGCAGCGGATCAGCGAGTCCGTGGGCACCCAGGGCGCTGCCGCCGAGGCGCTGACGCAGCTCGCCGCCACCGGCCGGATTGCCGGCAATGAGTTCGAGAGCCTGGCGCGCGCGGCGCTGGAGTGGCGGAGCGCAACCGGCACGGCCATCGACGACACCGTGGCGAAGTACGTCCAGCTCGGCGACGAGCCGGTCAAGGCGTCGCTGAAGCTGAACGAGCAATACCACTTCCTGACGTTCGCCGTCTACGCGCAGATCCGGGCGCTCGAGGAACAGGGCAGGAAGGAGGAAGCGGGAGCCCTCGCACAGCGAACGCTTGCGACGGCGCTGGCCGACCGGGCGAAGGAGGTACAGAGAAACCTCGGCCTGCTGGAAGCATCCTGGCAGTCGCTGGGCAGGACCGCAAAGTGGACATGGGACCAGATGCTCAACGTCGGTCGGGAGCGAACCGCCGCCGAGAGCCTGAACGACCTCCACAAGACCATGGCCGTGCAGGAGAAGGAACTGGCAGCGGCGCGCGCCAAGGGGTACAACACCGTCCAGCTGGAAGCGGCGCTCAGGAACAATCTGGAGTTGGTGAAGCGGTACAACGCCCAGGTTGTGGCCGAGACCGACAAGGCGCAGAAGGATGCCGAGGCGCAGCGCACCAACGAATCGAAGATCGCCGCGAAGCGCCGCCTGGACGAGCAGGAGAAGGCCACGCGCACCCGCACCCAGCAGCGCAGGGAAGAGATCGACCAGCTCAGGCGAGACGCGCAGACGCTGGGGCTGACAGAGCAGGAGATCGCCCGCCGCACGGCGCTGATCAACGACAAGTACAAGGATCCGAAGGCCGCTCGCGGCAAGGGATACACCGAGGACGCTGGCACCCGGTTTCTCGATCAGCTGAAGCGGCAACAGGCGGCGCTGCAGGCCCAGCTACTCGACACCGACAAGCTGACCGAGGCCGAGAAGCGCCGCGCCGAGTTCGAGCGGCAGATCGCCGACATCAAGACCAGGAAGACGCTCACGGCGGACCAGAAGAGCTTGCTGGCGCGGCAGGACGAGATCCGCGCCCAACTGGAACTGAACGTCGCCGCCAACAACGAGGTCGAGGCGAAGAAGGCGGCCACAAAGGAGCAGGAGAAGCAGAACCGCCTGCTGCAGGAGGCGAAGGCACAGGCCGCGGGCATCGATGTGCGGATTCGTGAGAACGCCGCGTCGCGGGCCGAGCAGTACAACCGCCAGCTCGACGTCTTCGGGCTGGGCAGCCAGGCGCGCGAGCAGCTGGCGTCCACGCAATCGGTCCATCGGGAGTTCGGCCGCATCCGCACGGACTGGATCAAGACCATGTCCGACAAGGGCTTGGTCGGCACGGATCTCTACGTCGATCAGATCAACCGGATCCGCGATGCGCAGCAGGCGGCGCTGGGGCAGGTCGGCCAGTACTACGCAGAGCTTGGGCAGAAGCAGGACGAATGGAAGTACGGCGCGCTCACGGCGATGTCCGACTATCGCGACTATGCGGCCAACGTGGCCGATCAGACCGGCCGACTGTTCGGCAATACGTTCCAGGGGTTTGAAGATGCCGCGGTGCAGTTCGCCATGACGGGCAAGGCCAGCTTCGGCGACTTCGCCAAATCGGTCCTCACTGATCTGGCACGCATTCAGGCACGCGCGGCGATCTCGGGGCTGGCGCAGATGGGTATCCAACTGGTTGGCAGCCTGTTCGCTGCTGGCGCGGGCGCAGCGGTGACCTCCGGCAGTGCCTGGAGTGCTTTCAGCACGGGTCCAGGCGTTGCTGGCTACACGTCAACAACGGGCGCGGCGGGTACCGGTGCGCTGGGCGGCAATACCACGCCGATGTTCGGCGGCTTCCGTGCCGGCGGCGGCGATGTCGAGGCCGGCAAGGCATACGTTGTGGGCGAGAAGCGTGCCGAGGTGTTCGTGCCGGCGCAATCCGGCCGGATTCTTCCAAACGTTGACCGCGGTGGCGACATCTACGTCAGCACCCAGGTCAACATGGCCGCCGGCTCGGCGCAGGCGCAGGTAAATGGTAGCGATGCAGATCTCGGCCGGCAGGTGGGCGACATGGTGAATGCCGCGATCACGGATCGCTTCAACCGCGAGCAGCGGCAGGGCGGCGTGCTGTGGAAGATGCGCATGGGGCAGGCATAAATGGCGAAGGAGACCTTTACCTGGCAAGCGGCTGGTCCCGGCGCGCAGGGAGACGTCACGCTGCGGATCCGCTCCGCTCGCTTCGGCGATGGCTACAGTCAGGAGGTTGCTGACGGTATCCACAACAAGATCCAAAACTGGCCAATGAAGTTCAGCGGCACAAAGGCGAGGGTTCTGCAGATTCAGGACTTCCTCGACAGGCACGGCGGCTATATCTCGTTCTATTGGACGCCACCACTGGGTGTTCAAGGGCTCTACAAGGCAAAGAAGTACACGCCAGCCGTCGAAGCTGCCGGCGTCTACAGCATTTCAGCAACCTTCGAACAGGCGTTCGCGCCCTGACCATGGCAAAACAGGAAATCAATCTCGGCACGCCGCCAGGCGGGGCCGATGGGGATACGTCGCGTACTGCATTCTCCAAGGCGAAATCGAACTTCGACGAACTGTATGCGCGCATCGAGGCAAGCATCCAGACGATCGAGGAGGCGGTGAACAAGGTCAATGAGCTGGCCGAATCGCGCGACGAACTGCGGGCCCGCATCGAAGCATTGGAGGCGCGATGAGCATCGCCTCCGACATCCAGAAGCTCGAGCCCGGAGCGCTGGTCGAATTGTTCGAGCTGGACGCGACAGTGCAGGGCGGCGACGTGCTGCGCTTCCACGCACACACGCAAGCCGGGCCGATCTGGTGGCAGGGCAACGAATACTCGCCCTGGCCGATTCAGGCGCACGGCTTCGCCCGCACCGGTGACGGCCAGCAGCCGTCGCCCACCCTGTCGGTGGGGAACGTGGATGGGTCGATCTCGGCGCTGTGCCTGTTCCTGAATGACATTTCGGGCGCGCGGCTCACGCGCCGGCAGACGCTTGGCAAGTACCTCGACGCCGCCAATTTCGCCGGCGGCAACCCGAACGCCGACCCGGACGAGGAACTGCCGCCAGAGCTGTGGATCGTCGAGCAGAAGACAGAGGAGACGAACGAGGTCGTCACGTTCGAGCTGTCCAGCGCGCTGGACTTCGGTGGTGCCCAGCTGCCGCGCCGGCAGATCGTTGCGAATGTCTGCGTCTGGCTCACCATCGGCGGGTACCGGGGACCGTACTGCGGCTACACCGGCACGGGCTGCTTCGACAAGAATGACCATCCCGTGGCCGACCAGGCGACCGACCGCTGCGGCGGCCGCCTGATGTCGTGCAAGCTGCGATTCGGCGCAAACAACCCGCTGCCCTACGGATCGTTCCCGGCGGCGGACCTGATCCGCAGCTGACATGGAAACCAGCACCGTCGAGGCGATCCGCGCGCACGCCGCCTCCGACTATCCGCGCGAGGCATGCGGGCTGATCGTCGTCGCCAGAGGGCGCGAACGCTATGTGCCTTGCCGCAACGCCGCAGCCGGCAGCGAGCACTTTGTGCTGCCGGCCGAGGACTATGCTGCCGCCGAGGACCGGGGCGAGGTGGTGGCGGTGGTGCACAGCCACCCGGACGTCCCGGCCACCCCCAGCGAGGCCGACCGCGTCAGCTGCGAAGCTTCGGGCCTGCCGTGGCACATCCTCTCGTGGCCCGCGGACGATCTGCGCACGATCGAGCCCAGCGGATACCTTGCGCCCCTGGTCGGGCGCACGTTCGCCCACGGCGTGCTGGACTGCTACACCCTGATCCGCGACTGGTATCAGCGCGAGCGCGGCGTCACGCTACCCGACTTCCCGCGCCGTGACGACTGGTGGCTGGCCGGTGAGGATCTGTACATGCGGCACTACGCTGAGGCGGGGTTTAGCGCCGTCTCGCAGGACACACCGGACCGGGTAGGCGACGTCATCCTGATGCAACTGCGCGCGCCGGTGCCGAACCATGCCGCCATCTATCTCGGCAACGGATTGATGCTCCACCACCTGCACGGACGGCTTTCGTCGCGGGACGTCTATGGCGGCTACTGGCAGGAGATCACTCGGTGCGTGCTGCGGCGTGCGGTATGATCCTTGAATCACATGCAGAATCGGGAGGACCTACCGATGTGGAAGTTGTTGTTCGCGAGCGTAACGGCCTTCGTGATGGCTGGTTGCGCGACGTCGCCCGTTCCGGCCAGTCAAGCCGCCAAGGTGCCAAAGGAGCGTGTCGTCGCATTCCAGGAGACACCAGCCGCACCGTTCGGTAAGGTGACCGTAACGCGTGACAGTGGGTTTGTCGGCGGCGGATGCCTGCTGGGCTTCTATGTCGACGGTGCCTTGGCAGCCAAGTTCGAGACCAGTGAGTCGGCCAGCTTCCTGCTGCCTGCCAAAGAGTACATATTCGGCATAGGGGTTCCTGAAGGACGGGGCCTGTGCTCGCTGCACGACGGCGAACGTCGGGAACTGGAGTCCCGTGTTTCCAATGGTGATTCGAAGTACTTCCGCCTGGTGTACCGGCCAGGTGATGGACCGGTGCTGGAAGCGACAACACAACGATGAACCGAAGGCCCGCCCCCGTGCGGGCCTTGTTCTTTCTGGAGTTTGGCCATGCGTAAGAAGCTCCGCACGATCCGCCTCTATGGGAAGCTGGGTGCCCGCTTCGGCCGAGTCCACCGGCTCGCCGTGGACAGCGCGGCAGAGGCCGTGCGCGCGATGTGCGTGTTGCTACCGGGCTTCCGGAAGGAACTCGCGACCAGTGCCGATCGGGGGCTGACTTACGCAGTCTTCGTCGGCAAGGAAAATATCGGCGAAGAGCAGCTGAGCCTGCCGCCCGGGCGCGACGACATCCGCATCGCGCCGGTCCTTCAGGGCAGCAAACGCGGCGGTGTCCTTCAAACGATCCTAGGGGCGGCCCTGATCGCAGTTGGCGCGGTGATCAGCGTCTATGGCGGTGGGGCGGGCATGCCGCTGATGCAGATGGGTGCTGTGATGGCATTTGGCGGTGTGGTGCAGATGCTGTCGCCGCAGCCAAACGGCATATCGGCAAAGGACTCGCCGGAAAACGGTGCCAGCTACAACTTCAACGGGCCGGTGAATACCTCGGCCCAGGGCAACCCGGTGCCTGTCCTGTATGGCCGGATGATCGCTGGCAGCGCGGTGATCTCGGCAGGGATCTTTGCGGAGGATCAGGCCTAGATTTAGCACTTATCAGGAGCAAAGAGTTATGTGCGGTAGCGCACAGTGGGCAAGGATGTGAATTTCTGTAAGTGATAGAAATATCAAACGTCGGAAATCATACGGAGGGAACGTCTGTGAGCGATGACATGATCGACGGACAGACAGACTCCGACCGAAACGCGTTTCGCGACATCCGACGGAGAACGTCGAAAACTGGATCGACCAGGCCTGGTTCCGAGAAAATCAGTCGGCTGCAGGTAACCAAGACGTGGCTGGAAGTCATTCAATCCGTCACGACGATTGGTGGACTCTTTGCCGCGGCGGTCTGGTTCATTCTGCAGGCTGGCTACGCGAGCCGCATCAATACATCGCTGAGCGTTCAGCCGCGTGACCTGGTTGGCTCGTCCTTCAAGCTGGTTGCGGTTTCGATCAAGGTGACAAATTCAGGCTTCATGCCCGTCACCCTGAACTTTGCTTCGGCTACCCTAGAAAGGGTGGTGCCAGTCGATGATGAGGTCCTGCGAGAGTTGAAAAATGGCGGCGTGATACGGAAAGACGACGCCAATACTCTCGTTGCCTGGCCTACGACAGACAAAAGAAAGAAGGATCCGAAGCTAACGCTGTATCCCGGTGACACCGATGTCGTGGATTTTGAGTTCGTGACGAGTGCGGATATTCGAACTGTAAGAATTAGCGCTGTCGTCGCAAAGGACGGGAATCGTCCTGGGACAACGATCTGGTCGCAGAGCACGATCTATGACATTGGCAGCGGAAAGGAGATTGGTAATGATCAATAGACAAAAACTCTGGCGCGCTGCTTTTGCTGTCGTATGTTCGGCTTCGATTTCCGTTGTCGCGGAAGCCCAGCAAAAGACGACGGAGGGCAAGGGAGGCGGAACCCCTGGCATCAATCCCCATTCCGGAGTAGAGAAGTTCGATCCATATACTGAGGGCACGAAGCAGTCCACGACAAACATTCGAGGGCCAAGTGGTGGGTTGAGCGGGTCGTCTGGCGCCGCCCTTCCAACTACTGCCTCTCCATTCGTCGATGGGTGGCAGACGGAAGCACCAGGTCACGATGGCGACCCAAACGACCCGAAGTACCCGCCTCCAAAAGACAAGCCAAAGCCGCGCTAACAAGACCCGCCTTCGCGGGGCGCAACCACGTCAATGCAACGTAGTTTGACCGTTTAAAAGATTCCCGCCGAGCGCGGGATTTTTTTCGCCTATGCCAACAATCATCGGATATGGGGGAGGAAAGGGTGGCGGAGGAAGTGCTACGCCGACCGAAAGCCCCGACAGCCTCCATTCCATCGCCTACGCACGTGTCCTCGACCTGGTGTCCGAGGGGGAAATTGGCGGGCTGGTGAATGGCCTGCAAAGCGTGTTTCTCGACGGCACGCCCATCCTGAATCCGGATGGCTCCCAGAACTTCCAGAATGTGTCACTGGCTTACCGTCTGGGCACGCAGGATCAAGACTTCATCCCGGGCTTTCCGTCGGTCGAGAACGAACAGGCGGTGGGCGTCACGTTGACGTCGACCACGCCATGGGTGCGCGCCATCAACAACTCCCAGCTGTCCGCTGTTCGGATCCGGCTGGCGGTTCCGGCCCTTTCCAAGGCCAACACCAGCAACGGCGACATCGGCGGCTATCGCGTCGAATATACGATCGATCTGTCGACGGATGGCGGTAGTTTCGTTCCGGTGCTGACCTCGGCCTTCGACGGCAAGACCACCAGCGAGTACGCGCGCAGCCACCGTATCGATCTTCCACCGGCCACCGCTGGCTGGACGGTGCGCGTGCGCCGCATCACGCCGAACGCGAACAGCAACACCATCGCCGATACGACGACGATTCAGTCAATTACCGACGTGATCGACGGGAAGCTGCGGTATCCGAACAGTGCCATCGTCGGGCTCCAGATCGACGCACGCCAGTTCAACAGGATCCCGACCCGGGCATTTGACCTCAAGGGCCGCGTCATCCGTGTGCCTGTCAACTACGAGCCGGATACACGCAGCTACTCCGGGGTCTGGGATGGCACATTCAAGTCCGCTTGGACGGACAATCCCGCATGGGTGTTCTACGACATCGTGCTGCACCAGCGGTACGGGCTGGGCGACCGCGTCAATGCGGCCATGGTCGACAAATGGTCGCTCTACCAGATCAGCCAATACTGCGACGAGCTGGTGGACGATGGGCGTGGTGGGCAGGAGCCGCGCTTCACGTGCAACTGCTACATCCAGAGCCGGACTGACGCCTACAAGGTGCTGCAGGATCTGGCGTCGATCTTCCGGGGCATGGCGTACTGGGCGGCCGGCAACGTGGTGACGGTCTCCGATATGCCGTCGGACCCGGTCTATACCTTCACAGCCGCCAACGTGGTGGAGGGCAAGTTTCGGTACCAGGGCAGCGGGCTGAAGGCGCGCAAGACCGTGGCGCTGGTGTCGTGGAATGATCCGGGGGACTTTTACCGCGCCAAAGTCGAATATGTTTCCGACGACGACGGCATCGCGCGCTACGGTGTGCGGCAGACGGAAATTACAGCGTTCGGCTGCACGTCGCAGGGCCAGGCGCAGCGCGCGGGGAAGTGGATCCTGCTGACCAGCCGGCTCGAGACCGAGGTGGTGAGCTTCGCTGTGGGCCTCGATGCCGCGCACGTGGCGCCGGGCGAAGTGTTTCGCGTCGCCGATCCCGCGCGCGCCGGCCGCCGTATTGGTGGGCGCATCCGCTCGGCGGCCAACAGGACGGTCGTGCTCGACACGGCGGACCAGACGCAAGCGGGCGACACGCTCACCGTGATCCTGCCGGACGGCATCGCCCAGACCCGCACGGTCCAGACGGCGGTGGCCGACACCCTGACAGTCGCGGCGGACTGGACGACAGTGCCGGAGGCAGAATCGGTATGGGCTCTGGAAAGCGCGAACCTGAAGACCCAGCTGTTCCGCGTGCTGTCCATCACTGAAAAGGACGGCCTGACACGGGACATCGTCGCGCTGCGACATGAGCCAGGTAAGTACGGCTTTATCGACAGTGGTACCCGCATCGAGCCGCGGCCGGTGGCGGTCATCCCGCCGTCCGTGCAGCCGCCACCCACTGGCGTGCAGCTCACGACCTACTCGGTGATCGCCCAAGGCATCGCGTCGACGAACATGGTCATCAGCTGGACCGCTGCGGACAAGGCGGTCGCGTACGAGGTGGCGTGGCGTCGCGACAATAGCGAATGGGTCATGGCCGGCCGCACCGGCTCGCTCAGCATCGAGGTGCCGGCCATCTACGCCGGCACGCACCTGGCGCGCGTGCGGGCGGTCAACGCGCTTGACGTCGCATCCCTCCCGGCATATTCCGCCGAGACGGTGCTGACGGGAAAAACATCGCCGCCGCCAGTCGTTACCTCCCTCCTGGCGACTGGCCTCGTGTTCGCGATTCGGCTGGATTGGGGGTTCCCGACGGACGGGCCGCTGGACGTTGAGCGCACCGAGATCTGGTACAGCCAAACGCCGAGCCGTGACGACGCCATCAAGCTGGCCGACTTCGCGTTCCCGCAGAACACCCACACGATGATGGGCCTGGCCGCGGGCGCCAGGTTGTTCTTCTGGGCGCGCCTGGTCGACAAGAGCGGGAACATCGGGGCATGGCATCCCACGGTCGACGGCGTGCAGGGACAGGTGAGCGCCGATGCGACCGACATTCTGAACTACCTCGCTGGCCAGATCTCGAAGGCGGAGCTGGCCAGCGACCTGCTGTCGGAGATCGCGTCGATCGCGCCGCCGTTCGCTGGTAGCGAGGACGACTTCGCCGGATCAGTGCAGATCTTCGCCGGCATTGCGTCCATCCAGTCTTTGCAGCAGGAAGGCGACATGGCGCTGGCCGCGCAGCAGAGGACGCTGCAGGCGCAGGTCGGGGAGAACACGGCGCTCGTGAAGACCGCCGCGTCTGCAATGGTTGCACTCGACGGAAAGATCTCGGCCGCCTACACGATCAAGGTCGGGCTGACGGCCGATGGGAAGTACTACGGAGCGGGCATGGCCGTCGGTATCAGCAACGAGACGGGTATCGTCCAATCGCAGATCCTGTTCCAGGCGGACCGCTTCGCGCTAGTGAACGTGGTCAATGGAATAGTGACTACGCCATTCGTTGTCCAGGGCGGTCGGACGTTCATCAACCAGGCGTTCATCGGATCGGGCTGGATTACTAACGCCATGATTGGCGAGTTCATCCAGTCCAATGACTACGTGCCAGGTGTGTCGGGCTGGAGGATCTCGAAGTCGGGAACGTTCGAGATCAACGGGGTGGCCGGTGGTGGCCGGATGATGTTGACCAACAGGTACCTCAAGTTCATTGATCCGAACGGCATCGCGCGATTTGAGGCAGGGAACGTGTAATGACCTGGACCTGTCGCGCCCGCGATGCCGCGGGCAATCTGCTCTTCGATGGAGGCCATCGGCTCGGCCGGATTGCCGGCTACGTCGACGTGACAGCGAACGGCTCAATGCATGTCCCAGCATTCTCGCAGGGTGAGCCTTTCTGGATAGCGCTGCCGCTTTCCTCAGATGCTACGTTGCGCGCGCCTCGCGTCACTGCCAGCGGCACAACCCTCTCGTGGACGTATTCGGTAGCCGGGAACTACGGCAACGTGGTGACCCGCATTTTCTACGGAGTCAGATGACCTTCCTCATTCGGATCAGGGGCGATGCCGGTACCGTCCAGATCGACGACACGTACTGCAACCTCGCCTTCATGACCAAGGGCGTTGCCACCAGCAATGGGGCGAGGTACACGGTATTCGTGGTGACGGTGACGGGCCGCACGCCGCTCATGTTCCTGCGCCCGCTCCATGGCTCCGCCTGCATCAGCGGCGTGACCAATAGCGGCGGTACGTGGACGTTCAAGATCGGTCTAGGGGTCGGCGTCACCCAGTGCCCCTATTACATTTTCGACAGCATCCCGGGAGCCAGTGCTGAGCGATACACCATTCGATTGCGGAACGCTCAGAACCAGGTGACATGGGATGCGGGTTACAAGTACCTCCGCGTCCTGGGCACCGTCGGGTTTCCGAATGACTTTTTCACTGCCGATGTTCGGGGACCGCCGGGCTATCAATGGGCGGTCGCGCTAGCCGATCCAGGCTGGTACATCCTCCAGGTGTTCCTGCCTCAAGGCGGCGCTCCTAGCTACGTCTATCACTACGGGTTGAATCTGTTGGGTGGGGTTTGTCGCTGCAGCTACATGCAGACGAGCCGCGTTGTCCCGATACCGCCTGGTTCAAGGCAGGTGGTTCACAAGCAATCGCCGTCATCTGTAATTTTCATCGACGTCACCAAGCTGTAGCCCGCCATCGAGCGGGCTTCTTTACATCCGAGGTTTCACATGGATTGGCAACTATTCAAAGCAGCCGCAGGGCTGCGGCCGGCGCTCGCCGATCGCTGGTGGCTGCACGTCGATGCGACCTGGCGCGAGTTCGACATCTCGTCTGCTGGCCGGCAGGCAGCGTGGCTGGCCCAGACCGGTCACGAATCTCTCGGCTTCACGCTCACCCGTGAGCTGTGGGGGCCGACGCCGGCCCAGATGCGCTACGAACGCGACTTCTCGGCGGCGTGGCCGCCTCGCGCGAAGACGGATCGCAATCGTAAGCCGTTCGAGCTGGGGAACAGCGAAGCGGGCGACGGCAAGCGGTTCAGGGGGAGGGGGCTGATCCAGATCACCGGCCGCGCGAACTATCGCGAGTGCGGCGCAGCCCTCGGCATCGACCTCGAGGACAAGCCGGTGTTGCTGCAGGGCGACGCGCTGGCGGCGCGCTCGGCGGGCTGGTTCTGGTTCGCCAAGGGCTGCAATCAGCTGGCGGACGCGGGCGACCAGCGCGCGTTGACGAGGCGCATCAATGGTGGCCTGAATGGGCTGGACGACCGCATGCGGCGCTACGCGAGCGCGCGGCAGCACATCGGCGGATAAGGAGAAAACGATGCAGGAACACGAACAAAGTCTCTACACGCTGATCGTGGTCGGCGCGATGATCGGTCTCGGCAAGCTGCTGGCCAGTTCGGAGCAGCTGACGCTACGTCTCGTACTGGCGCGAACGGTGATGGGGTCGGCCACCTCTATGGTGGCGGGGATCGCGCTCATCCAGTTTCCAGACCTCAATCCGGTGGCGCTGCTGGGTCTCGGCAGCGCCCTCGGAATCATCGGGGCGCAGGCGCTTGAGGCCTACTTCAAACGTCGCCTTCGCGACAGCGAGCGCAGGCATGAGAAAGGCGCTTGAGCTTCTGGCCGCGTGGAAGGGCCGCCTGGTGGCGGCCTTTGTCATTGCGGCCGCCGGCGCAATCGCCGGGGGTGCCTTCACCTGGTGGGTGCAGGGCAATCGTTATGGTGTCCGGCTCGAGCGCGTGCGCGCCGATGTGGCAGCTGCTGACGCGGCAGCCGCGGATCGGTACCGCCAGCTCGAGCGGTCGTACCGCGTGCTCGAGGGCGATGCCCGCGAGGCTGTCGCGGCCGTGTCGGCACATGCCCAAAAGGAGAGAGAAATTGAAAGCGCTGCTGCAGCTGCTGCTCGTGCTAAGTACCTTGCTGGCACTCGCCGGCTGTCCCTCGCCGTCCGTTCCTGTGCGGCCGGACCTGCCGACGCCACCGCAGATGCCGGCACTGCCGTCGTACCTGGTGAAGCGCGAGCCGAACTTGCGCCAGAGACTGCAGCAGCTCTCGACGCCATCGCCACAGACGGCGATCGGGGTATCCGGGATGCCAACGCCTGTATTGATATTTACAACGGGGTCAGGGGCACAATGAATGGTGAGTTGGGGGTGAAGACAGCGTGGACACTGACGGTACGAACCCCAAAGGTGGCTCTTGTCGCCAACGGTCACCTGACGACATCCTGAGCTTAAGCTCAGGACAGTCGAAGCAGCTACCACGTGACACCCGCAGTTCTTATATTATTGAGGTCGGTGCACGTTCGGAATCTAAGCCTTTGGGTTCCAAGGCAGACTAGCGCGAATCGACGTCCGATACTTGCACGCCCTCGACGGCATCAATAATTCCAGAAATACGGCAGGGAGCAGCAGCGTGAAGAAGCCTGAGTTGCGAAACGATCTAGGGGAATTACGCGAACTCGTTCGCCAGTTTGTTGCCGAGCGAGATTGGGACAAATTCCACACTCCAAAGAATCTGGCAACAGCTCTCAGCATAGAGGCGAGCGAGTTGCTGGAGCCGTTTCAATGGCTTGTTTCGGGCGACAAGACGGAACTTGACGACGTGAAGCTGACAGCGATTCGCCATGAGATGGCCGACGTTTTGGTATATCTAGTTCGCCTCGCAGATAAGATGGACGTCGATCTCTTTCAGGCGGTGCTGGAAAAAATGGCCCTCAACCGCGTGAAGTATCCAGCCGACAAAGTGCGGGGCGACTCGCGAAAATATTCTGATTACAAAGACTGAGAGCAATGAGACTTTACGCAAACCACAGCAAGACGTTTATCGAGGACTGCGAACGCAATCAGATTGCCGAGAAGCTGCGGACCAGCTATTCGCTGTACGTCGGAGCCACCCTCTCGCCCGGCGAAATCCGTTCGTGGCAAAATTCGCTGCGCGCACTCGCACTGATTTTTTCGCGTGCGGGACTGACCAGCCAGGGTGTCCTGCTGGAGTTTCAGCTCCCCACGAACTCAAAACGTATCGACTGCATACTATGCGGCTATGCCAAGGACGGCACGCCGACAGCCGTCGCCATCGAGTTGAAGCAATGGGAGACATGTGACGAATCGGCGGGCGACAACGAGGTCGCAACGTATTTAAACGGCCGAATCCGAGACGTACTTCACCCCTCGGCTCAAGTCGCGCGCTATGCGTCATATCTGCGTGATAACCACGAGGCTTGCTACGCCGACAAGGATGCGATTAAGGTCGCGGGTTGCGCTTACCTCCATAATTACCATTATCGGCGCAACGATCCCCTGCGGGTTGAGAAGTTTGCCGCCTTGTTGTTGGAGGCGCCGACGTTTACTGCTGACGATGTTGACGATTTCGTGAGCTTCTTGGCCGACCGCGTCGGCCAGGGTGACGGGTTGGAAGTGCTCCGCAGGATGGAGGAGAATCGCTACCGCGCCAGCAAAAAGCTTATGGACCACGTAGCGTCTGTCATCCAGAACAAACCGGAATATACCCTCCTTGACGACCAACAGGTAGCGTTTGACGCGGTCATGACGGCTGCTCGCCGTGGCGTGCACGACCGCCAGAAGCAAGTCATTATCGTCAAGGGCGGCCCGGGCACCGGCAAGTCCGTTCTGGCGGTTAATCTGGTTGCGAGCCTGCTCTCAAAGCACTACTCCACGCACTACGTCACAGGGTCAAAGGCGTTCACCGAAACCCTCCGGACGGTCATCGGTTCAAGAGGGCAGGAACTGTTCACTTACACGAACGGTTACGTAAGCGCGGAAGCAGACGCAGTCGATGTCCTCGTGACCGATGAAGCGCACCGCATCCGGGACGTCAGCAGCAATCGCTTTACTCCCGCGAACAAGAAGTCTGGCCTAAAGCAGCTCGAAGAGTTGATCAGGTCGGCTCGAGTGTCGGTTTTCCTCATCGATGACCATCAAGTTGTACGACCGGGGGAGATTGGTTCAGTTGCGTACATCCGTGAGTATGCTGAAAAGCATCAATGCGCGGTCCACGAGTTCGAACTTGAAGCACAGTTTCGCTGCAACGGTTCTGATACGTTTGTTCGCTGGATTAACACCATACTTGGCATCGAGGAAGGTCCACCCTTTCAATGGAACGCCCAAGATGCATTTGATTTCGAGATTTTTTCCTCGCCAGCAGAGTTGGAGGAGGCGATTCTGAAAAAAGTCGAAGCGGGAGCGACTGGGCGATTGGTGGCCGGTTTTTGCTGGCCATGGTCCGATCCCAACAAAGACGGTACGCTCGTTGATGATGTCCAAATTGGGAAATTCACTCGACCATGGAATGCAAGGCCAGATTCCGGTCGTCTTGCCAAAGGAATCCCGAAATCATCGCTGTGGGCATACCACCCCAACGGGATCAACCAAGTCGGTTGCGTGTACACCGCTCAGGGTTTCGAGTTTGACTACGCTGGCGTCATTTTTGGGGAAGACTTGCGCTTCGATCAGGATCGATGGGTGGGCGACAAATCGAAGTCACACGACACGACAGTGAAAAGATCAAAAGAAGAATTCGTTCGGCTAGTGAAGAACACGTATCGTGTCCTACTGTCTCGGGGTATGAAGGGATGCTATGTGTGCTTTGCACACCCGGAGACTGAAGAACACTTCAGACGGTACGTGCAAAGCAGCGTCAAACCGGGAATCAGCGAAAGCTGATCCACGGTCGCGACAGTCCGAAACGACCGATACCGCCGCGGGCACATCTGGCGCGAGAGGGGTCATTGTCTGGTGTAACGGGCCGATTCACCCGAACAACCATGATTCCGTTGACTAGGGGAAGGGGCTGACCTGACGACGCAAGACGACTGCTGTACCAATGGCGTATGTTTTGCGCAACAGTCATTCTGCTGTCCTACGGACTTTGAATCCGACGAAGCTGGTCGTCGTGGGCTTGCGCTGCGTTGGCGGTTCTTGACGGACTACAGGGCGGTGCAGGCTCCGGGCCCGAATCTGGGTGTACCGCTGCAGTTGCTTCCAGTCGCGATGACCACTCACAAGAGCAACCTGTTCGATGGCATAGCCAGCCTCAAATAGGCGAGATACGCCCTCGTGCCGCAAATCATGAAACCGCAGATCCTCAATCTCGAGCGCCTTGCACGCCCGCGGAAACAGCGATGAGAAGCTCGCGGAGTTGTACGGAAAGATCAGGTCGTGGCCGCGAGGCTGCCGCATCGCGATCGTCCAGGCGTCGCCGAGCAATGGCACAACCTGGTCGTTCCCGATTTTTTCCTCGGGATCCTTGCGATCTCGGATCACAATGGTTCGGTCGGCCTCGTGAATGTCGTCCCAGCGCAGACGAGTGATCTCGCCGGCGCGCATGGCCGACGCCACGGCAAAACGAATGATGTCCGGCATGGGGATCCGCTGTCGGGCCTTCTTCTCGAACCAGGCGCAGATGGCGTCGAGCTCGGCGGGGGTAGGGCGCCGGTCCCGCTTTTTGGATTTAGCAATGAGGCCGAGATAGCGCAGATTCTTCCGTGCCGCGGCGATAGGGCTGGCAGGCAGGGGAAGCTTCCAGAGTGAGCGCGCCATTTCAAGCACGCCGTCCAGGTAAGTGAACTCCATGCCAATTGTGACGCCACCGGCACCCATTGCCTGCCGGCGCTTGGCGTAGTCGACGACGGCGGCCTCGTTCAATATGGAAAGGGCGGTGTCCCCGAAGTGGCGCTTTAGCATCGAGAGGGCACCTGCCTTGCTCCGTCCGATCGGGCGCAGCTTCCCGACTTCCTCCTCGTACTTCTCGATGAGTCCGCGAATGGTAAACTCAGCGAGCTTCCGTTCATCGTTGAACCCGCCGTCGCGCAGTTGCCCCTCAACGTCGTGGGCCCATCGCTCCGCCTGCGCTTTCCTGTCGAATGTGCGCGTGACCGGTTGGTGCCCCTTGCGTCGGACCTGGGCGCGCCACTTCTCGCCGACCTTGATGATGGAAGCCAATCTCTCCCTCGCCAGTAGCAATCTCGTAGCAATCGTAGCAGAAGCGAGGGTAGTTTTTAAGAATTTGAGGTAAGAATCGGTCCAGCCGATTCGGCTAGAAATGACTGATTTCAAAGAAAAAACCAGTGCTATCAACCCTCGGCGGATATCTGTGGCCCCGATGATGGATTGGACTGATCGCCATTGCCGCACGTTTCACCGCGCGTTGAGCCGGGACACCTGGCTCTATACCGAAATGGTGACGACGGGCGCGCTTCTTCATGGCGATGTGGCGCGCCACCTCGATTTCGACGCCGCCGAGCAGCCCGTAGCGCTTCAACTGGGCGGCAGCGAGCCTGCCGACCTCGCCCAGGCGGCAAAACTCGGCGAACAATGGGGTTACAAGGAAATCAACCTCAACTGCGGCTGCCCGTCGGAGCGCGTGCAGCGTGGCGCGTTTGGCGCTTGCCTGATGGCGGAGCCGACTCTGGTGGCGGATTGCGTCAAGGCGATGCGCGATGCGGTGTCCATTCCGGTGACGGTCAAGCACCGGATCGGTATCGACACGATCGAGCATTACGATTTTGTCCGCGATTTTGTTGGCACGATCGCTGATGCGGGATGCGAGACGTTTATCGTCCATGCGCGCAACGCGATATTGAAGGGCCTGAGCCCAAAAGAAAATCGCGAAATCCCGCAGCTCCGTTATGAGGTCGCTTATCAGCTAAAACGCGAGTTTCCGAAACTCGAGATTCTGATCAATGGTGGCATCGTGACCTACGACGAGATCGCCGAGCATCTGCAACACGTGGATGGCGTCATGATTGGCCGCGAGGCGTATCACCAACCGTATTTCCTGTCGGAAATGGATACGCGCTTCTATGGCGCGACCACGCCTATTTCTGCGCGGCAGGAAGTGGAGTTGGCGATGCAGGACTACATCGGCGCTTTGGTGGAGCAAGGCGGTTACATGGGCGCCGTCACGCGGCACATGCTGGGCTTGCATCGTGGCATTCACGGTGGCCGGGGTTGGCGGCGTGTGCTGTCAGATGCACGTCGCATGCACGCCGCGCGTAGCCGTATCGCCGTGGACGCGCTCTTCGAAGAAGCGCGTAGCCACCTGCGTCCGGACCTGCTTGAGGCAGCCTGAGCGCCCGCCGGAATCGAAGGAAAACTCTAATTTCGAACGATCGTTCTATGCAGGGTGCCCGGACGGGTGCGTGCAGCGGTGTATTGGGCAGTCGGTGGCGTCGAATCCCGCACCAGCAAAGGGATTCCCCTAATTCGCCGCTTAGCGGGCACCTTCTTACACTGTGCTTGCCCTCGAATACAGGGCTTTCTTCAACTGATTATTGGGCCCGCCGTGTGCGGGCTCTTTTTTTGTCCGCCGTACCTTGGGTTTGCCCGAATAGTGCTCACGATCCGGGCCGACTACATTGATCCTGCCTTCAGGGCATTGAGATCGCTAATTTAAGAGTCCGCTACGGCGGGCTCTTTTTTTTCGTCCTCACATTCTGCGCGTCCCCAAAAAAAGCAGGCGACTCTTGGTTACCAAGGCCGCCTGACGGGAATGTCGAGGGGGGTCAATGTCCCTCGCGAAAGAGTATCTATCAGCACCAATTGCGCCAGAACCCTGCGTTCGTGGGGCCCGCCGCGTTTTTCGTGCGGTAGCCGATAGACATTTTGACTTGGCGAAACGGCGTTCGATGTCCCACGCTATAGACATCTGGATTTCTGAACGTAGGTAAGCGGCGTTTTCGTCATGTTACGATGCCATCAATGCCGCGGCAGTCGGCATGTGGCCTGTGAATCCTGTGCAACCAGGGTTTCGGTGGGGGAAAAGCAAGTGGGCTGGCCGGTAGTCGGCGTCGCAGCGCGTGCACGAGCATGGGCCGGCGCGACGGATCGGAAGCGAGCCTTGGGGGATAGCACATGGTGGATGGGGAAGAGCCATTTGGCGAGGTCTTCGAGGACTTCCGCCTGATCTGGGTGGCCGAGCGTCTGCAGGACGGCAAATGGACTGCGCGGTACTGCTGGCACGCCGGCACCTCGGTGGACGCGGGTAAAGCATTGCAGCGCGATGTGCTCAATGGCAAGTCCCGGCGACTGCTCGGCTTGTTCCCGAGCGAGGCCGAGACTGTTGCCGCAATCAAGGAGGCGGTGCTGCTCGAAGCGAAGTGGCATGGCAGTCGATAAGGCAGGCGAGGCCGGTTGAAATTTTTTGTGCGGAATACTAGCCATCCTCTGAAGATCCTTGTAGAATCTTGTTTTTCGTTGAACGGCAACGCCGGTTAGCGGAAGCGCCAGCGGCAAGCTGGCAAAACCTCTACGGTGGCTGTAGCTCAGTTGGTAGAGTCCAGGATTGTGATTCCTGTCGTCGTGGGTTCGAGTCCCATCAGCCACCCCAAATTGCTTAACAAAACGGCCACTTACTCAAGTGGCCGTTTTGCTTTTCTGCGCGCCGTTGCTACCCGCTCAGCGAGCACTCCCGTCCTGATTCCCCTCCGAGAAATAGTAGAGATGGGTGTTGTCCGGCGCTTCGGCGTGGCGACGAAATTTTTCGCTGTCCGATTCGGCGCTGGCCTTGGCCAGTTCCGCGGCTTGTCGATAGGGCATCGGCTCCTTGTCCTTCTCGACCTCCAGCAACCGCGTCTGCTCATTCACGCGCACGCTGAACCGGCCCAGGTTGTAGAACAGGTACATGGCGTACAGATTGTCGAAGTCGCGATAGGCACCTTGCTCCCTGCGGAAATCGAGCGACAGGACGGAGGGGAAGCGGTTGGGCAGGTCCTTGAATGCCACCTTCTCCTCTTCGCGAGGTTCCACATAGGTGGAGCTGCCGTACTTCTTGTACAGCACTACGTCCATACCGTATCCGCGCTTGCCCCATTCCTTGATCAGCTTCATCGCCATCTCCGTGGGAATATTCGCGGTCGCGGCGGCCACCACGCGTCGCCCGGATAGGACTTTGGGGCTCTTTATCGTCAAATCCTTGTAGCCGGCGCCGTACTTGAAGGCGGCGCCGATGGTCTTGGCGCAGTTCAGGCGCAAATAATCGTATTGGATTGTACCGCTGTGATATTCGGTGTCCGTTGCCCGCCGATGGTAGTCGTCGTTGATGCGGCGGAAGTAATCGACCAGCGACTGTTTTTCCTGCGTGGGCACGCCGTAGACCCGCACACCGATCACCGACCGCTTGTAAATCTCGCCATAGTCGAGGCCAAACATCGTCGTTTCCGCGATGGAGGAGGCCGTCTTGAACAGATATTCCTTCTTTGGGATGCCCGCCATCAGATTGGCGGTGTAAAAATCATTCTCGTGCTTGGGCGTGCGGTCGGCGTAGAAATTTGCCGAGTAGACAATGTCGTCGCCGAGCGTGTCGTCACGGACGCCCAGGGCGATATGGCCAGCCGATCCGCCCTTCGATGTCCCAAAGCTGATCAGCAGCTCCAGGCCGTAGGGCTCTTCGCGAAGTAGGTCGGTAATCTGATCGATATTGGCGGGCTCGGGGCCACCCTTGCTACCGAACTCAGCAGCAACCCCCGGCCCCGAAATCAGTGCGGCGATGACCAGGAGCCATGCCGCCAGGCTTGTCCTCATTGCGTCCCTTATATCGTCAGCCAGTGTCCGTCGATCCTTCACCAAAAGAATAATCGTTGATCGGCCCATGTGCCGGAAAACCGTCGGGGGCGTGGATGCACTGGGCTTTGTTCCCGGATCATGTGCGACAGCCCACATAGTGACAAGTTTTCGAGAATGATTTTCGCTACGCTTCACGGCGGGCCAAATGGTCTAATCCATATCATCTAGGCAAATCACCTATACGAAGCGCGAGGTCATGCCGTGGCGGAGCGAATTCGATTCAACCCTGATGTAGCACTGGCGGCATTTTCCAGTGTGATCCCGATGCCGACCTTGGCTGCCATTAACGCGGCTATCGATCGATCCTTCGGCGAACAGCCCGAGCGTGCCGAGCCATTCGCAATGGCTGAGTTACTACGTCGCAATGAAGCCTTCCGCAAGCTCGAGGAGACGGTGTGCGCCGAGACTCGGGCCATGGCCACCACGCTCCTGAAGAAGTCGCTGCGTTGGGAAGCGTTCCACGTGATTCGTTGTGCCAGCACGTCTACGCGCAACGAGAGCCATTGCCGCCACTACGATTCGCATCTGCTGACGCTGCTGATTCCGCTGAAGCTCGCCCCCGATGGCGTTTGCAACGGTGATCTGCTGGTTTATCACCCGCCACGGCTGGCGGTATCCACTGTGGCCAATGTTTTTTGCAAGCTTCGTCATGGCATTCAGCGCAATCTGCCGTTTCCCATCAGAAAATGGCTGACGCTACGGGATCTGCGCCGTGGCCGCTGCAACCGCGTGCCGGTGGAGCCGGGCAGCGTCTATGTCTTCAACGGCTTTGTGCTCCAGCATGCCAACCTTGATGTGGAAGTTGGCGAGCGCCGGTCGTTGCTGATTCACTACTACGACCCTGGCTACTCGGCGGGTCTGAGCGGGACCGTGCGGGGCGTGCGTATGCTGTGGGACCGTCTGCGCAAGAACATGACTGGCATGTACCCTGGTACCTGATCCAGCCGGGGAGGGCGAAAAAAAACCGGCACTCGGCGGGGTCGACAAGTTCCGGTTTCGCGCATCGGCGCCAATGCGCCAGTACTACGGATGCGCGCCATCGAGTGTAAAGCACCTCTCACGATGAATTAAACGTTCTCTTAATTTCACGTGGTGGGCTCGCAACTGCACTATTTACAATGATTTGGGCGACGCGGATCCGCCGCTAGCGGTTCATGCGTCCAGTTTGTCGGGCATATCCGCAAGTTCCAGCATCCGGCAGATTGCAGCCATGCTGCCGACCATCGTACGACGCTGGGCGCCCTGGTAGACGCGCACGCCCTTGGTTTGGCGGAACGGCACGGGCTTGACCGGGCGGCGGGAAGCGGTGTGGTTGACTGGCAGCATGGCGGCACCTCGAAGTTTGCGACAGCAGGAGTCCACGCCCGTCGTCCGGAGAGAACGGGGCGGCGTTGGCAATGCAAAACTGGGGACCAGGACAGGCGGCCGCCCGTCCGGTCTCGGAAGTCAGAAGCCCGAGGAGCGGATTAGCCCGACGGCGATGCCTTCCAGCGAAAATTCCTCGCGGCCGGCCTGCACCACGATATTCTCGAAATCCGGGTTTTCGGCGATCAGCTCGATCATGTCGCCGCGCCGCTTCAGGCGTTTGACGGTCACATCGTCGCCGATCCGCGCGACGACGATCTTGCCGTTGGCGGCTTCGCTGGCTTTCCTGACGGCGAGCAGGTCGCCGTCGAGGATGCCGGCATCGCGCATGCTCAGGCCCCGCACGCGCAGCAGGTAATCAGGTCGATCATCAAATACCGAGGCGTCTACCTGGTACTGACGGTCGATGTGCTCTGCGGCAAGGATCGGGCTGCCTGCGGCCACGCGGCCCACGAGCGGCAGCGTCAGCTGCATCACGCCGGCCATCGGCAGCGAGAACTGGTCCGTCATCTCCGAATCGCTACGTGCCACCTTGAGGCGGATGCCGCGCGACGCGCCTGGCGTCAGCTCGATCACGCCCTTGCGGGCCAGCGCTCGCAGGTGTTCCTCGGCAGAGTTGGGCGAGGAGAAACCGAATTCGGACGCGATCTCGGCACGGGTCGGCGGAATGCCGGTGTGCCGGATCGTGTTGCGGATCAGGTCGAAGATCTGCTGTTGCCGGGGTGTCAGGGTCGCCATGGGTCGCCGGTCTCTCGTGGTGCCGAAGCACTGTATGTTTAAACAGTATGCTGTGATTTTATACAGTATCGAGTGAAGTGCAAGCACAATTTGCAGTGGCGATGTGGGGCATGCGCGACACCCGGCGGACTCCAGTGCGCCCGGCGACACGGGTTTGCGAGAGCGGCGGCCCTCGGCGTGCCACAGTTACAATCGCCTGAACCACCCGCTCACTCGCTCGATTTTCTCGCTATATGTCTACGTCATTGCCCCGCATCGTCGTGCTCGCCACCGGCGGCACCATCGCAGGCTCGTCCGCCAGCCCCGCCAGCAGTGCGCAGTACCGCGCGGCCACCGTGCCGGTCTCGTCGCTGATCCAGGCCGTGCCTGCGCTGGGCGAGGTGGCCCGTGTGGAGACGGAGCAGGTGGCCCAGATCGACAGCAAGGACATGGCCTTCAGCCTGTGGGCGACGCTTGCCGCACGGGTGGCGCATTGGGTCGCGCAGCCCGATGTGGTGGGCGTGGTGATTACCCACGGCACGGACACGCTTGAAGAAACGGCGATGTTCCTGCACCTGACGCAGCGGAGCGCGGTGCCGGTGGTGCTGACCGCGGCAATGCGCCCGTCCACGTCGCTCTCGGCCGATGGTCCGCTGAATCTGCTCGACGCAGTGCGCGTGGCGGCAAGCCCGGATGCGCGCGGGCAGGGCGTGCTCGTGGTCCTGAACCAGGAAATTCATGCGGCCCGCGATGTCGCCAAGGCCCATACCTCGGCGGTCAATGCGTTCACGTCGCCGGCGGGCGGGCCAACTGGTTTCGTGCAGGATGCCTACGTGCGCTTTGCACGCGCGTGCGCCCCCAGCGACGCGCCAGCGCTGCCCGTGCCTACGGCGTGGCCGCTTGTCGAAATCGTGGCGAGCTATGCCCAGCCGGGCAGGGTGGCCGTGGATGCGATGGTCTCGGCCGGCGTAAAGGGGCTCGTGGTGGCGGCCACCGGCAATGGCTCGGTCCATGAGACGCTGGGCG
>Ga0160446_100260_pt1 | contig 33595 bp, 36 predicted proteins | sample HID1973I_E1MG_FD_108200 | JGI IMG/M metagenome (GOLD analysis project Ga0160446, IMG submission 108200) | Enriched mosquito-associated microbial communities from UW Madison campus, WI, USA - HID1973I_E1 MG | ecosystem: Host-associated > Arthropoda: Insects > Digestive system > Unclassified ...
TCAGCCGGGCGTTAGCGTGGGACACGAGAGACCTCCGTTGGTACGAGCCGGGTTCCTAGACAGCTCCCACTCGACACGGAGGTCTCTCGCTACGTCAACAACGATCCTGGTCAGTACAGCTAGCGCGCGAGCACCGCGACGATCTCCGGCGCGAGCGCCCGGAACGCCTTGCCGCGGTGGCTCACCGCGTTCTTCTCCTCCGGGCTCAGCTCGGCCGCGGACCGGCGCGGCGCGTCGGCGCCGGACGCCCCCGGCTGGTCCTCGGGCTCGAGGACCGGGTCGTAGCCGAACCCGTTGGCGCCGCGGGGCGCGTCGAGGAGCGTGCCGCGCATCTCGCCCGTGCGCACGACCTCGCGACCGTCGGGCGTGACGAGCGCCGCGGCGCACACGAACCCGGCGGCGCGGTGCTCGGGCCGCACGTCGCGCAGCTGGGCGAGCAGCAGCTCGAGGTTCGCGACGTCGTCGCCGTGGCGCCCGGCCCAGCGCGCGCTGAAGATCCCGGGTGCCCCGCCGAGCACGTCGACGGCGAGCCCGGAGTCGTCCGCGACGGCGGGCAGCCCCGTGGCGGCGGCGAGCGCCCGCGCCTTGATGAGCGCGTTCTCCGCGAACGTCACGCCGTCCTCGACGGGCTCGGGCGCGCCGACGTCTCCGGCGATGACGACCTGCTCGGGCGCGAGCGCGAGCCCTGGGTGGGCGTCGAGCTCGGCCGCAAGGATCGCGCGCAGCTCGGCGAGCTTGCCGCGGTTGTGCGTCGCGAGGACGAGGCGCGCGCCGTCGGGCACCACGACCCCGGCCCCCGGGGTGCCGCTCACGCGTCGGCCCCGAGCGCCGAACGCTGGATCGCGGTGAGCTGCGCGGTGCCGCCGACGGCGAGGTCGAGGAGCGCGTCGAGCTCGGCGCGGTCGAACGGCGCGTGCTCGGCCGTGCCCTGCACCTCGACGAACGACCCGGAGCCCGTGACCACGACGTTCATGTCGGTCTCGGCGCGCACGTCCTCGACGTACGGCAGGTCGAGCATCGGCACGCCGTCGACGATCCCGACGCTCACGGCCGCGACGGAGTCGGTGAGCACGGGCTTGCCGCCGGACTTCACGTGGCCGTGTCGCTGGCCCCAGGCGACCGCGTCGGCGAGCGCGACGTAGGCGCCCGTGATCGCGGCGGTGCGCGTGCCGCCGTCGGCCTGGAGCACGTCGCAGTCGAGGACGATGGTGTTCTCCCCGAGCGCGGAGACGTCGATGATCGCGCGCAGGGAGCGGCCGATCAGACGCGAGATCTCGTGCGTGCGACCGCCGATCTTCCCCTTGACCGACTCGCGCTGGCTGCGCTCGTTCGTCGCGCGCGGCAGCATCGCGTACTCGGCGGTGACCCAGCCCTCGCCGGAGCCCTTGCGCCAGCGCGGCACGCCCTCGGTGAACGACGCGGCGCACAGCACGCGCGTGCGGCCGAACTCGACGAGCACGGACCCCTCGGCCTGGTCGAGCCAGTTGCGGGTGATCGTCACGGGGCGGAGCTGGTCGGGCGTGCGGCCGTCGGCGCGCGCGACGGGCGCGGAGGGTGCGGGGGTGGTCATGCGCCCACCCTACCGACCGCCCCCGGCGCCGCCGGGCGCGGTCAGACCAGGTGCTCGCCGCCCGAGGTCGCGACCTCGACCGGCCCGGCGAACGTCGCGCGCGCCTCGGCGAGCGAGCGCGCCGGGTCGTTCCACGCCGGCAGGTGGGTGAGCACGAGGCGGCGGGCGCCCGCCGCGGTCGCGACCTCGCCCGCCCGGCGGCCCGTGAGGTGGATGCCGCGCTCCACGCCGTCGTCGCGCCCCTCGTGGAACGCGGCCTCGCTGAGCAGCAGGTCGGCGTCGCGCGCGAGCTCGACGACGCCGTCGCACGTGTCCGTGTCGCCCGTGTACGCGAGCACGGCGCGCTCCCCCGGCCGCAGCGACGACGGCCCCGTGACGCGCACGCCGTACGCCTCGACGGGGTGGAAGACGCGGAACGGCTCGAGGGTGAGCGGTCCCACCACGACGGGTGTGCCGGGCACCCAGGGCCGCACGTCGAGCTCGTCGCGCAGGCCGTCGCCCGGCTCGGCGCCGTACGCGCCCTCGATCCGCGCCGCCGTGGCGGACGGGCCGAGCACGGGCAGGCGTGCCGGCACCCCGGTGCGGGCCGACCCGCGATCGGGGTGGTAGCGCAGGTAGACGTAGAGCCCGCACACGTCGACGAAGTGGTCGGGGTGCAGGTGCGAGAGCGCGACGGCGTCGAGGTCGAGCGGGTCGACGACGCGCTGGAGCGCGCCGAGCGCCCCGTTGCCGAGGTCGAGCACGACGTTCCAGTCGCGCGCCTCGTGGCCCGCGGCGGCGGCCAGCGCCGCCGGCACCTGCACGAGGTACGACGACGCGGGCGAGCCCGGGCCGGCGAACGAGCCCGAGCAGCCCACCGTGACGAGGCGCATCAGGCCGCCTCCACGCTGAGCACCTCGGGGCCGAGGAAGCGGCGCGCGAGGTGCTCGAACGGCTCGGCGCTGCCGGTCGCGAGGAACCGGTGCACCGGCGCGCCCGCGTCGCGCGAGCGCTCGAGGTCGTGCGCGACGAGCGTGCGGTAGACGTCCTTCGCGGTCTCCTCCGCGCTCGAGACGAGCGTCACGTCCTCGCCCATGACGTAGGAGATCGCCCCCGTGAGGAGCGGGTAGTGCGTGCAGCCGAGCACGAGCGTGTCGACGCCGGCCGCGCGGACCGGGTCGAGGTACTCGTGCGCGACCGCGAGCACCTCGGGCCCGGACGTCACGCCCTGCTCGATGAGCGGGACGAACGCCGGGCAGGCCTGCGTCGTGAGCTCGAGCCCGGGGGCGACGGCGAACGCGTCGTCGTACGCGCGCGAGCCGATCGTCGCCTTCGTGCCGATGACGCCGATGCGGCCCGTGCGCGTCGCGAGGACGGCGCGGCGCGCGGCGGGCAGGATCACCTCGACGACGGGGATCCCGCGCCGCACGGTGTACCGCTCGCGCGCGTCCGGCAGCGCGACCGCCGACGCGGAGTTGCACGCGATGACGAGCATCTTCACGCCGTCGTCGACGAGCCGGTCCATGACGTCGAGCGCCATCGCGCGCACGGCGGCCAGCGGCTTGGGCCCGTACGGGCTGTTCGCGGTGTCCCCCATGTAGAGGACGGACTCGTTCGGCAGCTGGTCGAGGATCGCGCGGGCCACGGTGAGCCCGCCCACGCCCGAGTCGAAGATGCCGATGGGAGCGTCGTTCACGCGCCCGAGCCTAGTGCGGGCGCGGCGCGAGGACCGGCCGAGCCGGGCGCGTCGGGCTGTGGCAGCGCCCACAGCCCGACGCGGAGCTCAGTCGCGGAGCTCAGCCGCGGGCCTCCCCGTGGCCGGCCCGCAGGTCGGCGAGCATGCCGTCGACGAGCGACTCCTGGAGCAGCCCCGTGAGGAGGAACACGCTCACGAGGAAGCGCCGCGCGGCGGCGCCGTCGTCGGGCCCGTCCTCGCCCTCCGCGTCGAGCTCGTCGTACAGGCCCTCGACCTGCTCGTCGGTCCGCAGGTCGAGCCGGTCGGCGAGCACGAGCCGCACGTCGGTCAGCGCGCCCGCGACCCGGCGCGCGGCGTCGCGCGGCACCACGAAGGGCGCCGCGGACTCCGGCTCGCCGTCGACGAGCATCTGCCCGAGCAGGACGAGGCGGCCGACCTTCTCCGCCGCGAGGTCGCCCTGCGTGTACCGCCGGAACTCGGCGGCGACGTCCGCGTCGTCGGACGCGTCGGGCAGCAGGCGCCGGACCGCGGGGTCCTGGGGCGCGTCCGCCGGACGGGGGGCCGCGCCGCCCGGGACCGGACCCGTCCAGCCGGGCGGCGCCCACCCCGCGCCGGGCTCGCCCGCGTCGTCCGGCGCGTCCTCGCGCGGGGGCACCTGCTCCTGCAGCATCTGCGCGACGTCGCCCGCGAGCTGCGCGAGGACGATGCGCTCGGACGGCTCGAGCTCGGCGACGTACCCGAGCGCGTCGGTGCGGAACGGCGTCATCGCTCGTCGCTCCGCTGCATCGTCGCCCACAGGCCGAACCCGTGCATCGCCTGCACGTCGACCTCCATGCGCTCGCGCGTGCCCGTGGAGACGACGGCACGGCCCTCGTGGTGCACCTGGAGCATGAGCTCGTTCGCGCGCGGCGGCGCGTAGCCGAAGTACGACTCGAACACGTAGGAGACGTAGCTCATGAGGTTCACCGGGTCGTTCCAGACGAGGGTGACCCACGGCTGGTCGAGCGCCACGTCGAGATCGGTCCGGGTCGCCTCGTCGGGCACGGCGACGGACGCCCGGGGCACGGCGGCGCGGGTGAAGATCGGGGGGAGGCTCACCCCACCACTGTATTCGCGGGCCCGTCGTCGCCCGTGGCACGCCCGCCTGCCCTACGGTGTTCCGATGAGCCTGAACGACCGGGGCAACGCCGCCCTCCGGGGCGCTCCCGGCCCCGCCCTCGACACCGCACCCCCGACGACGGCGTCCTCCGCCGCGCCGAGCGCCTCCACCGCGCTCCTCACGGACCGCTACGAGCTGACGATGCTGCAGGCCGCGCTGGCCGACGGCACCGCGGACCGGCACTGCCTGTTCGAGGTGTTCACGCGCCGGCTGCCCGCCGGGCGCCGGTACGGCGTGCTCGCGGGCACGGGCCGGGTGCTCGAGGCGCTCTCGGCGTTCCGGTTCTCCGCGCGCGAGCTCGACTGGCTGCACGCGCACTCCGTGGTCGACGACCGCACGCTCGACTACCTCGCGGGGTACCGCTTCACCGGGACCGTCACGGGCTACGCCGAGGGCGAGGTGTTCTTCCCCCAGTCCCCCGTGCTGGTCGTCGAGGGCACGTTCGCCGAGGCGGTCGTCCTCGAGACGCTCGTGCTGTCGATCCTCAACTACGACTCGGCCGTCGCGTCGGCCGCGTCCCGCATGACGAGCGCCGCCGTGGACCGCCCGTGCCTCGAGATGGGGGCGCGCCGCGCCCACGAGCAGGCCGCGGTGGCCGCCGCGCGCGCCGCCGTGGTCGCGGGGTTCGCCGGGACGTCGAACCTCGAGGCGGGCCTGCGCTACGGGCTGCCCACGATCGGCACCGCCGCGCACGCCTTCACGCTCCTGCACGACGACGAGGAGGCGGCCTTCGCGTCCCAGGTCGCGTCCCAGGGCCCCGGCACGACGCTGCTCGTCGACACGTACGACGTGCACCGCGGTGTCGCGAACGCGGTGCGCGCCGCCGGGACGGGGCTCGGCGCCGTCCGCCTCGACTCGGGCGACCTCGGGGTGCTCGCCGTCGAGGTCCGCCGGCAGCTCGACTCGCTCGGCGCGCGGGACACGAAGATCACCGTGACGTCGGACCTGGACGAGTACGCGATCGCCGCCCTCGCCGCCGCGCCGGTCGACTCCTACGGCGTGGGCACGTCGCTCGTCACCGGGTCCGGCGCCCCCACGTGCGGCATGGTGTACAAGCTCGTGGCCCGCGAGGACCGCTCGGGCGTGCTGCAGCCGGTTGCCAAGGCGTCGACGCTCAAGACGAGCACGGGCGGGCGCAAGCTCGCCGCGCGCCGGTACGGCGACGACGGCCGCGCGGTCGAGGAGATCGTCGTCACCGGTCCCGACCTCGCGGTGCGCGACTGGGACCCCGAGGCCGAGGACGGCGACGTGCGTCCCCTGCACGTGCCGCTCGTCGTCGACGGCGCGGTGGACTCCCGCTGGGTCGGGTCGTACGGCGTGCAGAACGCCGCCGACCGTCACCGCGAGGCGCGCGCGGAGCTCCCGCGCGGCGCGCGCCGGCTCTCGGCCGGCGACCCGGCGATCCCGACCGTCGTCCGCACCGCGGGCTGACCGGCACGTACCCGCTCGGACGCGCGCGGGCCCGGTCCCGAGGACCGGGCCCGCGCGACGTCTCAGGTCTTGCCGACGAACCAGCCGCGCACGAGCGCGACGCGCGCGTCGAGCTGCTCGACGGTCGCCAGCGGCACCTCCGGCCCGCCGCAGCGTCGGCGCAGCTCGTTGTGCACGGAGCCGTGGGGCTGCCCGCTGCGGCGCGACCACGCCGAGACGAGCTGCTGGAGCTCCTTGCGCAGCTCCGCGGCCCGCCGGTGCTCCAGCTCGGAGCGCGCGCGCTCCGCCGCCGCGCCGTTCTTCGAGCGGGCGCTCATCTGGTCGGCCTGCCGCTGGCGCAGCAGGCTCGTCACCTGGTCGGCGTCGAGCAGGCCGGGCAGCCCGAGGAAGTCGAGCTCCTCGTCGGAGCCGACGTCCGCCCCCGTGCCGAACTCGCCGCCGTCGAACAGGACGCGGTCGAACGACGCCTGCGCCTCGAGCGCCTCGAACGAGCCCTGGACGAGCTCGCCCGAGGCCTTGTCCTCGCGGTTCGCGGCCGCGAGCTCGGCGGCCTCGGGGTCGAACCCCTCGCCCTGCTCCTCCGCGGTGAGCGGCCGGTCGAGCGCGTGGTCGCGCTCCACCTCGAGCCCGTTCGCGAGCTCGAGCAGCGGCGCGACGCTCGGCAGGAACACCGACGCCGTCTCGCCCCGCTTGCGTGCACGCACGAAGCGGCCCACGGCCTGCGCGAAGAACAGCGGCGTCGAGGTCGACGTCGCGTACACACCGACGGCCAGGCGCGGCACGTCGACGCCCTCGGACACCATGCGGACCGCGACCATCCAGCGCTGGTCGCCGTCGGAGAACTCCTCGATGCGCGCGCTCGCGCCGTCGTCGTCGGAGAGCACGACGGTCGGGGACGTGCCCGTGATCCGCGCGAGGTGCCCCGCATAGGCGCGCGCGTCCGTCTGGTCGGTCGCGATGACGAGCGCGCCCGCGTCCGGGATCGCGCGCCGGACCTCGGTGAGGCGCTTGTCGGCCGCCGCGAGCACCGAGGGGATCCACTCGCCGTTCGGATCGAGCGCCGTGCGCCACGCCTGCCCGGTCATGTCCTTGGTGAGCGGCTCGCCGAGGCGCGCGCTCACCTCGTCGCCCGCCTTCGTCCGCCAGCGCATCTGGCCCGAGTACGTGAGGAACAGCACGGGCCGCACGACGTGGTCGCGCAGCGCGTCGCCGTACCCGTACGTGTAGTCGGCGCGCGACCGGCGGACGCCGTCGGGACCGCGCTCGTACTCGACGAACGGGATGGGGGCCGTGTCGGAACGGAACGGCGTGCCCGTGAGGCTCAGGCGTCGCGACGCGTCCTCGAACGCCTCGCGCACCGCCTCGCCCCACGAGAGCGCGTCGCCGCCGTGGTGCACCTCGTCGAGGATGACGAGCGTGCGCTCGGCCGTCGTGCGCGCGGCGTGCAGCGCGGGCTTCGCCGCGACCTGCGCGTACGTCAGGGCGACGCCGTCGTAGTGCGCGCCGTGCCGGCCCTGGCTGTTGCGGAAGTTCGGGTCGATGCGCACGCCGACGCGCGCCGCGGCGTCGGCCCACTGGTGCTTGAGGTGCTCCGTGGGCGCGACGACGGTGACCCGCCGCACGACGCCCTGCTCGAGCAGCTCGGTCGCCACGCGGAGCGCGAACGTCGTCTTGCCGGCGCCGGGCGTGGCGACGGCGAGGAAGTCACGCGGTGCCTGCGTGCGGTACAGCTCCAGGGCCTCCGCCTGCCACGCGCGCAGCTTGGACGCCGAGCCCCAGGGGGCGCGGCGGGGGAAGGCCGGGGAGAGGTGGGAGGCGGCGGCCGACGACGGGCTCTGGGGCGCGGCCGCGGTGGTGCCGGGGGTCGAGCGGGGAGAGGTCGGGGAGGTGGACGACGGGTGGTGCGTGCCGCTCACTTGCCGGAGTCACCCTCGCCGTCCTGCGGGTCCCGCAGACCGTCGTAGATCTCCTTGCACGTCGGGCAGACGGGGAACTTGTTCGGGTCGCGGCCCGGGACCCAGACCTTGCCGCACAGCGCGATGACCGGCTTGCCGGAGATCGCGGACTGCATGATCTTCTCCTTGCGCACGTAGTGCGCGAAGCGCTCGTGGTCCCCGGGCTCCGTCTGCTCCCGGGTCTCCTCGCGCTCGAGGACGCCCGTCGACGTGCCGGTGGACGGCTCGGCCGCGGGGTTCCGGAACGGGTCCTCGGGACCGCCGGGCGGCGTGCTCGCGCGCAGTTCGTTCATGCGCCGCAGTCTACGTCGCGCGCCTGACAGGCGGCCGGTCGGCCGCGCCGCCGGACGGGCGCTCCGCGGAGGCGCCGCGCACCCGCGCGGGGACGCGCGAGGCCCGCCGGTCCGCACCGAGGGGCGTGGGTGCGGACCGGCGGGCGGTGCGGGGCCGGGCGGCCGGGCGGATCGGCGCGGCTGGCGGATCGGAGCGGCCCGGCGACCGGCGCGGGGCCTACAGGCCCTGCCAGCCGGGCTTGGACGCGTAGGTCTCGCGGTAGTACGCGCCGAGCTGCAGGCGCGAGGCCGCGGCGTCGTCCACGAGCACGGTCGCGTGCGGGTGCATCTGCATGATCGTCGCCGGCCACAGCGCGCTCACCGGGCCCTCGACGAGCTGGTGCACGGCCTCCGCCTTGCCCTTGCCCGTGGCGAGCAGCACGAGGTGCCGCGCCGCCATGATCGTTGCGAGGCCCTGCGTCAGGCAGTGCCGCGGCACGCGCTCCACGTCGTCGTCGAAGAACCGCGCGTTGTCCTCGCGCGTCTGCGCCGTGAGCGTCTTGATCCGCGTGCGCGACGCGAGCGACGACCCCGGCTCGTTGAACGCGATGTGCCCGTCCGTGCCGATCCCCAGGATCTGCAGGTCCACTCCCCCCGCGTCCTCGATGGCCGCCTCGTACGCCGCGCACGCCGCCGGGAGGTCCGCCGCGTTGCCGTCGGGGCCCTGCACCGCGCCGGGCGCGAAGTCCACGCGCGAGGCGACCTCCGTCTCGATGACGTTGCGGTACCGCTCCGGGTGATCCTCGGGCAGCCCCACGTACTCGTCGAGCATGAACGCGCGCGCCCGCGCGAACGACAGGCCCTGCTCCTCGTGGCGGCGTGCGAGCTCGTCGTACACCTTCAGCGGGCTCGACCCGGTCGCCAGCCCCAGGACCGCGTCCGGGCGCGCGCGCACGAGCGCGTCCACCGCGTCCGCGGCCAGCACCGCCAGCTCCTGGGCGGGAGCGATCACGACCTCCATCAAGACACCTTTCGACGGCCGACGAGGGCAGCACCCACGGCGGCGACGGGGACGTCCGCGGGCGCGAGGGACACGCGCTCCGCGAGACGCAGGGACGACAGGAACGGCGACGTCCGCGACTGCTCGTCGAGCGCGTCGCGCACGGCGTCGAGCAGAGGCTCGCCGAGGGCGGACACCCCGCCGCCGAGCACGACGTGGCGCACGTCGACGGACAGCACGAGGATCCGCACGGCGCTCGCGACGGCGGCCGCGAACTCGGCCTTGACGCGCACCGCCTCGGGGTCGCCCGCGGCGGCCGCCTCGAAGAGCTCGGCGGGGGCGGGGCGGCCGTGGCGCGAGGGCCAGCGGGCGCCGAGCGCCGTGCCCGAGGCGTACATCTCGACGCACCCCCGCTGCCCGCACGCGCACACGGGGCCGTGCGGGTCGATCGGGATGTGCCCGATCTCCCCCGCGGCGCCGCTCACGCCGCGACGCAGCGCGCCGCCGAGGACGATGCCCGCCGCGAGACCGGTGCCGAGCGCGAGGAACGCGAGGTCGGCACCGTCGGCGCCGCGCAGGTGCGAGGCGCCGAGGGCGGCGACGTTGAGATCGTTGTCGGTGCGCACCGGCACCCCGCCGAGCTCGGCCGAGAGCAGCTCGGCGAGCGCGAACCGGCCGCCCTCGATGCCGAGGTTCACCGCGTGGGTGACGGAGCCGTCGGCGGGGTCCACGAGGCCGGGGACGCCCACGCCCACGCCGTCGAGCGTCGCGACGTCGACGCCCGCACGACGGGCGACCTCGCGCACGGCGCGGGCCGCGCTCGCGACGACGCCCTGCGGCCCCCGCACGGTGGGCAGGCGCAGCGCCTCGTGCGAGGTGCCATCCGGGTCGAGCAGGGTCGCGAGGACCTTCGTCCCGCCGATGTCGAGCCCCGCGGTCCAGCCGGCGCCGGACCGCACGCGCGTCTCGGTGGCCAGGCCCGGCAGCGGGCCCGTCACCGGCGCGCCAGGGGCTGCGGCCGCCCCGCCCGCGGGCGTCGCGGCCGTGTCCAGATCGCTCACGTCAGCCCTTCACCGCACCCGAGACGAGACCACCGGTCATCCGACCCTGGACGAAGAGGAAGAAGATGATGACCGGGACCGCGATGAGCGTCGACGCCGCCATCACCTCGCCCCAGTTCACCCCCTGGCTCACGCTCGAGTTGAGGAAGCCGCGCAGCCACAGCGGGAGGGTCTGCGCCTGGTTCGACGGCAGCGCGACGAGCGCGATCGTGAACTCGTTCCAGGCCTGCAGGAACGCGTAGACGCCGGCGGCGACGAGCCCGGGCGCGAGGAGCGGGAACGTGATGCGGACGAACGCGCCCGTGCGGCTCAGCCCGTCCACCATCCCGGCCTCCTCGAGCTCCGCCGGGACGCCGGCGACGAACCCGCGCAGCATCCAGACCGTGAACGGCACGACCGCCGCGGTGTACAGCACCGTGAGGCCGATCGCGGAGTTGAGCAGGTTCGCGCTCGACAGCATCCGGTACTGGGCGATGAACAGGCCCTCGGCCGGGAGCATCTGGATGAAGAGCATCGCGATGATGAACGACTTGCGGCCGCGGAACCGGAACCGGCTGATCGCGAGGGCCGCGAGGAACGCGAAGACGAGCACGAACAGCACGGTCGAGAGCGTGACGACGGCGCTCATGCGCAGCGCGTTGAGGAACGAGTCGCCGTCGAGGACGCGCGCGTAGTTGAAGAAGCCGCCGTCGGCGCTGAAGAACGTCGGCGTGCGCGACTGCACCTGGGTGCGCGGCAGCAGCGACGTGTTGACCATCCAGTAGACGGGGAAGATCCACACGACCGCGACGGCGATCGCGAGGACGCCGGCGCCGATCTTGCCGGCGCGGAAGGGGCGGCGGGTGCGCGGCGCGCTCGCCCGGGGCGCCCCGTGGCGGACCGGCGTGGCACCGGTCGTGGTCGTCGCGGCGCTCATGCCTCGTCCTCCTTCAGCAGGCTGCGTACGTAGGGCCAGCTCAGCAGGATCGTGAGGAGGAGGACGAAGATCGCCACCGCCGCGGCGCTCCCGAAGTCCTGGCGCCCGACGCCGAGCTCGTAGATGTAGTTGCCCAGCAGGTTGGTCTCGGAGACGGGCGCCCCGCCGTCCTGCAGGAGGCGGATCTGCGCGAACACGCGCAGGTCCCAGATGATCTGCAGCAGCAGGACGATCGCCAGCACCGGGCGGATCATCGGGACGACGATGTGCCAGAAGGAGCTCCAGCCGCTCGCGCCGTCGAGCGCCGCGGCCTCCATCACCTCGTCGGAGACCTGGGTCAGCGCGGCGTAGACGGACAGCGCGACGAACGGCACCGACATCCACACGATGATCAGGGTCGCCACGAGGAAGAACGTGACCATCTGCCCGAGCCACTCGTAGCCCTGGAACTGCTCGAACCCGAGCTGGACGAGGAACCAGTTGACGACGCCCGAGCGGTAGTTGAACAGCCACTTGAAGACGGTCACCGCGGCGACCATCGGCATCGCCCAGGCGAGGAGCATCGCGACCTGGAGGATGAGTCGCGGGGTGCGCGACGCGGCCTTCATGAGCAGCGCGAAGAGCGTGCCGAGGACGAGCGTGAGCCCGGCGTTGACGAGGCAGAAGACGACCGACTTGACGACGACGGCCCACAGCTCCGTGCTCGTGAAGAGGCGCGCGTAGTTGTCGAGGCCGACGAAGGTCGGCGGCTGGCCGAACTGCTGGGCCAGGCCGTACTCCTGCATCGAGGTGATGATCTGCCAGTAGACCGGGTAGCCCATGCCCAGCAGGATCACGAGGACCGCGGGCACGAGGAGTGCGTAGGGGGCCCTGGTGCGGCGGCGCGCCTTCCGGGGCGCCGGCCTCGCGCCGGGCGGCACGACCGCCTCGACGGGCGGTGACACGGTGGTGTTCATGCGGTGCTCCTCCCGGCCCGCGCCGGTCCGGACGGGGTCCGTCCGGACCGGCGCGGGTGCAGGATGCTCGAGTTCTGATCAGGCCAGGTGGCGTCAGCCGTTGTTCAGCATCGGCGTGATCTTCTCGTCGTACTGCGCGGCGAGAGCCGTGACGTCGCCGCCCTCGGCGATGGCCTGGAAGAGCTCCTCGTAGACGAGCGCGCCCTCGACGGCGGCCCAGCCCGGGGCGGGCGGGGTCAGCTTGGAGTCGGCGGCGGTCGCGATCATCGTCGTGGCGAACTTGTCGTCGCCGAGCGCCGAGACGTACTCGCTGTTGGCCGGGCCGAGCCCGTTCTCGCCGAGCATCGTCTGGTACGTCGAGGAGAAGATGATGCGCAGCAGGTTCTCGGAGAGCTCCGGGTGCTCGGACTTCGCCGAGACCGCGATGTTCGAGCCGCCCGCGAAGACGGGGGCGATGCCGCCGTCGACGCCCGGGAGCGCGAAGATGTCGAACGTGCTGTCGTCCGCCATGCCGTCGCGGACCTCTTCGCCCTCCTCGTTCTTCGTGAGGTCACCGATCGACCAGCGCGCCCAGCCCGGGGCCATGATCGTGGCGGCCTCGGGGGCCTCGCCGTCGGGGCCGTCGTTGAGGAACTCCCAGTACGCGACGTCCTTGGCCGTGGCCGGGACGTTCGAGGCGTCCTGGAAGATCTGCTGCCACTGCTCGAGACCCTTGATCGTGTTGGGGTCGCTCAGGGTCGACGTCCACTGGCCGTCCTCCTCGACGGCGAGCTCGCCGCCGTTCGCGAAGACCCAGGAGATGCCGTTGCGCCAGTCCTGGCCGCCCATGGCGAAGCCGGACATGTCGTCGGTGCGCAGCTCGGAGACCGCGTCGGTGAACTCCGAGAGCGTCTCCGGCACCGCGAGGCCCGCGTCGCTCCAGACGTCGGCGCGGTAGAACATGTAGCGCGACCCGAAGTAGTACGGGAGCGCGAAGTTCTGGTCGCCCACCTTGCCGGCGTCGACGAACGACGGCAGCAGGTTGTCGCCGCCGAGCTCCTCGTAGAGGGGCGTGAGGTCGCGGAACGCGCCGACCGTGCTGAACGTCGAGGACTGCGTGTTGCCGATCTCGGTGACGTCGGGCGTGTTCGCGGCGTCGGGCAGCGCGGTCGTCAGCGACGTGACGAGGTCCGGCCACTCCTTCTGCTCGATGGTGAGGGTCGAGCCCGGGTTCTCGGTCTCGAACGTCTCGACGAGGTAGTCGCGGAGCTCCTGCGGCGTGTCGGGACCCGCGAGCCAGAGCGTGATGTCACCCGGCTCGGGGGTGCCGTCGCCGGTGCTGGTGGCGTCGTCGCCGCTGTTGCCGCCGGTGCTGCAGGCGGTCAGGACGAGCGCCAGGGTGATCGTCGACGCCACGGAGGTGGCGACGAGGCGGTTCCTCTTCACTGGGTGCTTCCTCTCGGTGATTCTGCGTGGCGGCGTCGGTGACGCCACCCGAGGTGTGGCAGGGGTCCTGCGTTATTCAGGGCACGCGGTGCTGCTGCGTCCCGGACGGTGGAGCACTGGGGGTGCCCGGGACAGGGTCGTGCGGGTCGTGCGGGTGGTCCGGGTCTCGTGGCAGACCCGGACCGGTCGGGCAGGGCGACGTCAGGTGCGCGGCGGACCGCTCACGAGACGCCCAGCTGTCCGGACAGGACGAGGACGGCGGCCCCGGCGAGGACGACGTCTTCGTCGAGCGTGGCCATCCGCACCTGCAGCCCGCCGCTGATGGCCGGCATCGTGCGGGTGCGGACGGTCTCGAGCGCCGCCTCGCGCAGCGGTCCGTCGAGCAGGTCCGCGGGACCGCTGATCAGGACCTCGGCGAGGTTGAGCGCACTGACGACAGGGGCCAGGGCGACGCCCAGGATCCTGCCGACCGACGCCAGCGCGGCGTCGGCGGCCTCGGTGTCGAGCCCGTCGACCGCGCGCCGCAGCGCCGGGACGGACAGGACGGTCTCCAGGCAGCCCCGACGCCCGCAGGCGCAGAGGTCGCCGTCGTCGACGACGGTCACGTGGCCGAGCTCGCCGGCCGCGTCGCCGTGGCCGCGCACGCGCGACCCGTCGACCATGATGCCGGCGCCGACGCCCTCGCCCACGGTCAGCACGAGCAGGCCGTCGCCGGCCGCTCCCCCGAACGTGAACTCGCCGAGCGCGGCGATGTTCGCGTCGTTCGCGACGTGCACGGCGAGGCCGAGGTGCTCGGTGAGCTGCGCGGCGAGGGGGACGTCGTACCAGCGGCGGTTGGGCGCCTCGACGACGCGCCCGACGGCGTCCACCACCCCGGGCGATCCGATCCCCACGCCGATGACGGGCTGGGTCGCCGAGGCGATGAGACCGCGGCAGAAGCGCGTGAGGAGGTCGACGAGCTCGGTCCCGGTGCGTCCGTCGACGGCGAGGCTCTGGCGCACGACGAAGTCGCCCGTGAGGGTGAGGACGGCGCCGCGCACGACCTCCTCGTCCGTGAGGTCGACGGACACGATCTGGTACGCGCTCGTGCGCATCCCGACGAGGATCGCGGGCTTGCCCACGCGCTGGCCGGGGCGGACGCCGAGCTCCTCGACGAGCCCCTCCGCGATGAGCACGGAGACGAGGTCGGAGATGGTCACGCGGGTGAGCGACGTGGCGCGCGCGAGGTCGGCGCGGGAGGTGGGGCCCTCGTGGAAGAGGTGCTGGAGCACCAGCGAGCGGTTGTGCGCCCGCGCGTGCTCGGGCAGCACCTTGGAGGTCGGTCTGAGCCCCGCGCTCAGACGCCTCCGCGGTACGCCGTTCCCGGTGACTGCCGTCGTCATGTTTGTTAGTAGACCGCCTTTACTAAGGCGAAGTCAACCTCCTTCACCCTTCGTGATCGAACCGTTGCCGAGGCGCGGCACCAGCGTCACCCCGGGCCGGGACCAAGGTCACGCGCCGGTCCAGCCCCTCGCCCCGGCGTGCTCGACCGACCGCGACGCGACCGCGACGGCCCGCGCGAGCGCGTCGTCGTACCCGGCCCCCTGCGCGAGGGCCGCCGCGAACGCGCCGTGCATCACGTCCCCCGCCCCGAGCGTGTCGACGACCCGGCGCGCGGGCGGCACCGGGACGCGCGAGCGACGCCCGTCGTGCAGCACCTCGACCGGGTGCGGGCCGCGCGTCCGGGCCACGAACGGCGGCCCGTACCGCGCGACGGCGTGCAGCGTCGCGTCCGAGCCGTCGGCACCGTCGCCGACCTCGATGCCCGGGACGCGGAGGTCGGCGGACAGCACGACCGCGTGGCACTGCTCGAGGAGCTCGGGCGTCCCCGGCTTCCACGACCCGCCGTCGAGCACGACGACGCAGCCCGCCGCGCGCGCCCGGCGCGCCGCCGCGAGCGCGAGCGGACCGAGGTGCCCGTCGAGCAGCAGGACGTCGCCCGCGCCGAGCGGGCCGAGCAGGTCGTCGAGCCGCGACGCCCCCGGCGTGCCGACGAGCCCGGTCGTCGCTGCGGCGTTCGTGCTGACGACGGCGCGCTCCCCCGTCGCCGCCGTGACGAGCACCGTCGAGACGGCGGGCCGCGCCTCGGCGCGACGGCTGGGCGGGACGGCGTCGACCGCCTCGACGCCCGCGACCGCGAGGTCGGCGAGCACCGCGTCGGCGAGCGGCCCGCTCCCCACGGCGGTCACGAGCCGCACCGCGGCCCCGAGCGCGACGGCCGTCGCGGCGGCGTTCGCCGCGGGACCGCCGAACGTCGCGTCGAGCGAGCGGGCGACGAGCTTCTCGTCGGGTCCCGGCAGGTGGTCGACGACCTGCACGACGTCGAGGGTGAGGAGTCCGCAGCACACGAGCACGCCTTCATCCTGCCGCCCCGATTCCACCCAGGTCACGACCAGTTCACAAGTCGGTCACGATGCCGCGCCCCGTGTCCGGTTCGCACGCTTGGCCCCCTACTCTCGCAGCATGCGCACCTCTCGCCGCCGGCTCTCGTCGATCGCCGTGGCCCTCGTCCTCGGCGGGGGCCTCCTCGCGGGCTGCTCGGCGTCCGGGTCGTCCGAGGACAGCGGCGTCCCCGACCTGCACTCCGGCGCCCGGTCGGTCGCCGGCGAGGCCGGGGGCGACGACGTGGCGGGCGGCGACGCCGGGAGCGGCATCGTCGCCGGCGACGAGGCCGCCCAGGGGGCGGCGGCCCGTGAGGTCGTCACCACGGGCTGGGTCACGGTCGTCGCCGACGACCCGCGCGCCGCCGCCGAGGAGGTCGCCCGGCTCGCCGAGAGCGCGGGCGGCCGCGTCGAGAACCGGCACCAGTCCGGCGACGCCGCCGACGGCACGGCGACCGCCGAGCTCACCGTGCGCGTCCCGGCCGACCGCACGACCGCGACGCTCGACGCGCTCGAGCAGGTGGGCGAGGTCGAGGACGTGTCGGTCGAGGCCGTGGACGTCACCGGGACCGCGCGCGACCTCGACGCGCGGATCGAGGCCCTCACGACGTCGGTCGACCGGCTGCGCACGCTCATGGGCGAGGCCGGCAGCACGAAGGACCTGCTCGCCGCGGAGCAGGAGCTCACCGCGCGCCAGGCCGACCTCGAGTCGCTCCAGTCGCAGCGCGCGAGCCTGACCGACCAGGTGTCGATGTCGACGCTCACCGTCTCGCTCGTCCAGGTCGCCCCGGCCGAGCAGCTCGCCCCGGAGGGCTTCCTCGGCGGTCTGCAGAACGGCTGGGACGCGCTGCTCACGACGCTCAACGGGCTCGTCGTCCTGCTCGGGGTGCTCCTGCCGTGGCTCGTCGTCGTCGGCGCCGTCGCGCTCCTGGTGCGGTGGGTGCTGCGCCGCCGCGCCCGCCGGGCCGCGGGCCCGAACCCGCCCGCGCCGGGGAGCGACCCCGCGACGCCCGACGGCGGGCCGGACGACGCGCCGGGCACGGCCGCGGGGCCCCCGAAGGCCAAGCCCCTCGTCGGCGCGACGCGTGACTGAGGAGCTGCCTCCCGGCGCCCCCGCGCCGGGGCGCGACGGTGAGCGGCGCGTCGCGCGGCTGTGGGCCGGGACGCCCGGCTCGCCGGCGGCGCGCGCCGTCGGGCACCTCGTGACGCGCGAGTGCACGCACTGGGACACGGTGGGTCCGCACGCGTTCCTCCAGCACGTGAACCCGGAGCCCCGCCTGCAGTGGCGGGCGCGGTTCGACGCCGCCGGGCGCGAGGACGTCTACAGCGACGACCCGGGGGCGCCCGCGCTCGACCTCGCCGCGACGACCGTCCCGCTCGGCGACGACGAGCTGCACGTCGAGTGGCTCGACGGGCCCGAGGCCGACGACGCCTGGGGACGCCACGGCTGGTGAGGCCACCGCTGGTGAGGCCAGCGCTGGTGGGGCACGGCCGGCGACGCCGCGGGCGGCCGACGCTGGTGCTCGCACGACGAACGGCCCGCACCCCGGGGGGTGCGGGCCGTTCGTCGCAGGGGTGGAGGTGCGGGGAATCGAACCCCGGTCCGGTGACGCCGATCGAGGACTTCTCCGGGCGCAGTCTGCTGTGTTTTTCTCGGCCCCCGCACTCACGCAGACAAGGTGCGGACGGGCTCAGTCACCTAGAAGTCCCCGTGGCCCCGGTAACGAGGGCTACGAGCAGTGGCTCTCTTGATGACGCCAGGAACCGGGTCGAGAGCAACCCCGGGCTGACGGACTTCGAAGCTCGCTCAGGCGGCGAGGGCGAAGTCGGTGCGCTTGTTATCGGCACCTGTGTGTTGCAGACGTCGTTTACGAGATAAGTCTGCATCCTCGGCCCGCTTCTCCTCGAAGCACGACCACCGTCGAAACCGATCACCCCCTGTGCAGTTGTCAACCACCGCGCCGCCCTCGGGGACGGGTCCCGTCCGGTGACGCAGCAGGTACAGCCTACGGGATCAACGTCCCGGGACGCTCCCGTATTTCCGCAGGCGCGGGTTACTTCTTCCGGGTCAGCACGTCGGCGAGCAGGCCGCCCGCGATGCCGAGCAGGAACACGTCCTTCGCGAGGCCGATCCCCTGCTCGCTGGGCCGGACGCCGTCCTCGCGCGTCATCCCGGGCGTCTTGAGGTACATGGCGACGAGCGCCCCGGAGAAGGCGCCGAGCGCGGGCGCGACGAGCGCCGTCGGGACGAACGGCGTGACGAGCGCGGCGCCGAGGGCGATCTCCGCGGTCGAGAGCGCCTTCGTGAACTGCTGCGGCTCGACCTCCTCGAGGAACGGGAAGGTCCCCGCCGCCATGCCGTGGTAGCCCTGCGCCGCGCCGTCGTCGGCACCGCGCTTGCTCAGCCCCGAGTTGAGGATGTACGCCCCGGCGGCGAGACGCGGGATGTACTGGCGCAGCTTGACCATGAGGCCTCCTGTCGGCGGGTGGGCGCCGCCCGTCCCGGGCAGCCGCCTCGACCGTACGACGCGGGGCGCCGGCACACCAGCGGCCGGGCGGACCGTCAGGGGGTCAGCGCATCTCGCGCTGGCGCATCGCGCGCTGCGCCTCGCGGTTGTCCTGCTTCTCGCGCAGGGCCTGGCGCTTGTCGTACTCCTTCTTGCCGCGCGCGAGCGCGATCTCGACCTTGGCGCGGCCGTCGAGGAAGTAGAGCTGGAGCGGGACGACCGTGTGGCCCTTCTCGCGCACCTTCGACTCGAGGCGCAGGATCTCCTCCTTGTGGAGCAGGAGCTTGCGCTTGCGACGCGGCGCGTGGTTGTTCCACGTGCCCTCGGTGTACTCGGGGATGTGCACGTTCTCGAGCCACGCCTCGCCGCGGTCGACGTCCACGTACCCGTCGACGAGGGACGCGCGGCCCATGCGCAGCGCCTTGACCTCGGTGCCGCTCAGGACGATGCCCGCCTCGTACACGTCCTCGATCACGTAGTCGTGGCGTGCCTTGCGGTTGCTGGCGACGACCTTGCGGCCGCTGTCCTTCGCCATGTCGTCCTACCGTCCTCGTGGTCGTCCGTGGGTCCCGGGCGCGTCGTGGGCCGCCCGGCGCCGACGCACCAGCGTACGGGTGCCCGACGCCGCCCGGTACCGATTATCCCGCAGGCGGACGCCCGACCCGCGGGCCCGGGTCGCGCGCCCGTGCCGCTACAGGCGCGTCATCGGGTCGACCGTCGCCCCGTCGACGTACACCTCGAAGTGCAGGTGGCACGCACTCGACGTGCCGGTGTTGCCGGAGTACCCGACGATCGTGCCCTTCTCGACGTGCTGGCCCGACGAGACGGCGAAGCGGGACAGGTGGTTGTAGCTCGTCATGACGCTCCGCCCGCCCATGATCCCGTGGTTCACGAGGACCTGGTTGCCGAGGCCGCCGTAGCTCCGCGCGAAGAGCACGGTCCCCGAGGCGGACGCCATGATCGGCGTGCCGCAGTACGCCCGGAAGTCGGTCCCGGCGTGCAGGCGCCAGATGCCGAGCGTGGGGTGCAGGCGCATGCCGTAGCCCGACGTCACGTACGGGACCGCCGTCGGGTACGACAGCCCGGCGGAGCTCGGCGGCGCCGAGCTCCCCCCGCCGCCACCACCCCCGCCACCGCCTCCGCCGGAGCCCTGGTTCTCCTTGGCCTCCTGCTGGCGACGGCGCTCGGCGGCCGCCGCGGCCTCGGCGGCCTTGCGGTCGCGCTCGGCCTGCTCGGCGATGATGCCCTTGAGCTCGCTGCGCAGCGCCGCCTGGTCCTGCTCGTTCTGCTCGACCTGGGCGAGGGCCTCCTCCTTGCGGTCCTCGATCGTCGCCTTCTTCGCCTGCTGCTCGGCGACGAGCTGCTCGACCTCGGCCTTGCGGTCGGCCGCGGCCTTGCGCGCCGCCTCGGCCTCGACGACGTTCTGGTCGGCCTGGGCCTTGAGGTCGGCGATCGTCTCGCGCACGGCCTCCAGTCGCGCCTCGCGGTTGCGCGCGACGGCCTCGGCCTCCTGCAGCTCCTGGAGCGTGCGGGACTGGCTGCGCGCCGCCGTCGAGGAGACGGCGTACTCCTCGACGAACTGCTCGGTGCTCTGCGCGCCGGTGATGATCCCGAGGCTCGACACGTCGCCCTGGCCGCGGTACGCGCTGCGCGCCATCTCGGCGATGCTCGCGCGGGCGTCGGCGACGTCCGTCGCGCCCTGCTGGATCTCGGCGCTGATCGCGGCCTCCTGGCCGAGCGCGTCCTCGAGGCGCTGGGCGAGGAGGTCGGCCTCGCGCTGCGTGCGCTCGACCTCGGCCTGCGCCGCCTCGAGCTCCGCCTGCGCCACGGGCAGGCGCGCCTCGATCTCCTGCAGGTCGAGCACGGCCTGCTGGAGCTCGGCGTCGGTGCCCTCGAGCTCGGCCTGGAGCTTCTCGCGGTTGCCGAGGATCTCCTCCTGGCGGCGCTCGGCCGCGGCGCGGCGGTCGTCGATGTCGTCGGCGGACGCGGCGGTCACCGTCCCGACGACGAGCATCGCCGTCGCGAGGAGCGCGGACAGGGCGCGCGAGCGCCGCGTGGTGCGGTGGGTCGTCGTCATGTCACACCCTCGTGTGGCGGTTGAGCGTGACGACCGAGGAGATGGCCGCCAGCAGGAACGCGATGCCCACGAGCAGGGGCGCGATCGCGAGGACGTCGGACTCGTCGACGTAGGCCACCCACGTCACGGACTGCGAGAGCCAGTCCGTGACCAGGTATCTCACGCCGACCCACAGCCCTCCGACCGCGAGGAGGGCGCCGAGCACCGCGGCGATCGCCCCCTCGAGCAGGAACGGGAGCTGGATGAAGAGGTTGGACGCGCCGACGAGCCGCATGATCCCGGTCTCGCGGCGCCGGCTCAGGGCCGAGAGCCGGATGGTCGTCGTGATGAGGAGGACGGCCGCGAGCAGCATCACCGCGGCGAGGCCCGCCGAGAGCAGCGACGCGCGGTTGAGCGCGAGGAAGAGCGAGTCGAAGATGCGCCGCTGGTCCTCGACGACCTCGACGCCCTGGCGTCCGGTGACGACGTCGTTGACGACCTCGTAGTTCTCGGGGTTCGTGAGCTTGAGCCGGAACGAGGCCTGCATGTCCTCGACCGTGAGCTCGGTGCCGAGGTAGCCGTCGGGGTAGCGCTCGGAGAACGCCTCGAACGCGTCCTCCTTCGACTCGAACCAGACGGTCTCCACCTCGTCGCCGAGCTCGCCCTCGAAGACGTCCTCGAGCGCGGCGATCTGCTCGGGGGTCGCCTCGCCGCCGGCGCACGTCGGCGCGGGCGACCCGGTCGGGCAGAGGAAGACCGAGACCTCGACCTTGTCGTACCAGTCGTCCTTGAGCTTGCCGATCTGCGCCTGCAGGAGCAGCGAGGCGCCGACGAACGTCAGGGACACGAACGTCACGAGGACGACGGACACCGTCATCGACAGGTTGCGGCGCAGGCCCTGGCCGATCTCGGTGAGGATGAACTGGAAGCGCACTCCGCTCACTCCCCCGCCGCGGCCTCGGCGTGGCGCCGGGCCTTGAGCGCGCTCTCGCGACGCACGACGACGCTCGTCGGCACCGAGGGCGGGGCGGGGACCGAGCCGGCGTCCTCGGCCGCGGGCACCGCGCCGGTCGCCGGGGCGCCGTCGGTGGCGCCGTCGACCTCCTGGGCGGGGCGCGCCGTCGGGTCGGGGATGACCTGGCCGCGCGCGCCGTACGCGCCGTGCGCCTGGTCGCGCACGAGCGTGCCGGTCTCGAGCTCGAGAACACGCTTGCGCATCTGGTTGACGATCTCCTCGTCGTGGGTGGCCATGACGACGGTCGTGCCCGTGCGGTTGATCCGGTCGAGCAGACGCATGATGCCGAGCGACGTCGTGGGGTCGAGGTTCCCGGTGGGCTCGTCCGCGAGGAGGATCGGCGGTCGGTTGACCATGGCGCGCGCGATCGCGACGCGCTGCTGCTCGCCGCCCGAGAGCTCGTGCGGGCGCCGCTTCTCCTTGCCCTGCAGGCCCACCATCTCGAGCGTCTCGGGCACGGTGATCGCGATGGTGTGCCGCGGCTTGCCGATCACCTGGAGCGCGAACGCGACGTTCTCGAAGACCGTCTTGTTGGGCAGCAGGCGGAAGTCCTGGAACACGACACCGATCTGGCGGCGCAGGTGCGGCACCTTCCAGCTCGACAGCGAGCCGAGGTCGCGGCCGGCGACGAAGACCTTGCCCTTCGTGGGCCGCTCCTCGCGCAGGATGAGGTGCAGGCACGTCGACTTCCCGGACCCCGACGCCCCGACGAGGAAGACGAACTCGCCGCGCCGGACCTCCAGGGACACGTCGTCGACCGCGGGTCGGGCGCCGCGCGCGTAGACCTTGGTGACGTTCTCGAAGCGGATCACGGCAGGCACAACTCTCGGGTCAGGGAGCGAATCGCGTTCGCCGGACGATCGAGAGTAGGCACGCCGGAGCGGCCTGCGGCGTCGGACACGCCGCGCCGTCGCGCATCGGACGGTTGCCCGGGTCATGCGATCCGGGCGGCCCGCGTCACGCGGGCCGCGTGGCCCGCGTCAGTCCGCCTGGTTCCCCCGGCGCCAGCGGATCCCGGCCTCGATGAAGTCGTCGATGTCGCCGTCGAACACCGCGGACGGGTTGCCGACCTCGTGCTCGGTGCGCAGGTCCTTGACCATCTGGTACGGCTGCAGCACGTAGGAGCGCATCTGGTCGCCCCAGCTCGCCTTGATGTCGCCCGCGAGCTCCTTCTTCTTCGCGTTCTCCTCCTCCTGGCGCACGAGGAGCAGCCGGGACTGCAGGACGCGCAGGGCGGCGGCGCGGTTCTGGATCTGCGACTTCTCGTTCTGCATCGACACGACGATGCCCGTGGGGATGTGCGTCATGCGGACCGCGGAGTCCGTCGTGTTGACGGACTGCCCGCCGGGGCCGGACGAACGGAACACGTCGACCTTGATCTCCGACTCGGGGATCTCGATCGAGTCGGTCTGCTCGATGAGCGGGATGACCTCGACCGCGGCGAACGACGTCTGGCGGCGGCCCTGGTTGTCGAACGGCGAGATGCGCACGAGGCGGTGCGTGCCGGCCTCGACCGAGAGGTGGCCGAACGCGTACGGCGCCTTGACCTCGAACGTCGCGGACTTCAGGCCCGCCTCCTCGGCGTACGACGTGTCGAGCACGGTCGTCGAGTAGCCGTGGCGCTCGGCCCAGCGCAGGTACATGCGCAGGAGCATCTCGGCGAAGTCGGCCGCGTCGACGCCGCCCGCACCCGCGCGGATCGTCACGACGGCCTCGCGCGCGTCGTACTCGCCCGCGAGGAGCGTGCGCACCTCGAGCTGGTCGAGGTCCTTGCGGATCGCGCCGACCTCGGTCTCGGCCTCGACGAGCGTGTCCGCGTCGTCCATCTCCTGGCCCATCTCGACGAGGGTCTCCACGTCGTCGATGCGCTGGCCGAGCTTCTTCACCCGGTCGAGCTCGGACTGGGCCGCCGAGAGCGCGGACGTCACCTTCTGCGCCGCGTCCGGGTCGTCCCAGAGGTCGGGCGCCGACGCCTTCTCCGAGAGGTCGGCGATCTTCGCGCGCAGCGCCTCCGGGTCGCTCACGCTCTCGATGGACTCGAGCGTGCTGCGCAGCGCCTTGATCTCGGTCGGGAAGTCGATGGTGGCCACGAGGTTCAAGGTTACGCGACCTCCCGGGTGCGGGAGGCCGCCGGGCGCCGTCGGGCGCGGGAGCCCGTGCCCGACGGCGTCCCGCGGGTCAGCCCGTCGCGCCGCCCGAGGCGTCGGCGCCGGAGGCGGAGGCCGCCCCGGCGGCGGACCCGGCGGCCGCGGCGGCACCCGCGTCGGCCGGCCCCGGCTCGCCCGCCGAGCGACGGCCCTCGTCGCGCGCCTTGGCCAGCAGCGCGTCGAGGCGCTTGCGCCGCCGGCGGCGCTCGTCGCGGATGCCGAGGAACAGCACGAGGAGGATCGCGAGGAGCAGGAGCTGCGGCAGCGGCACCGCCCACGTGGTCACGGACGTCGTGACGGGCTGGAGCGCCGCCTCGATCTCGTCGTCCCCGACGGCGACCGGCGTGACGGTGACGGTCGTCGTCACGGGGCCGAGCGGCCACACCTGGTCGACCTCGACGGTGCGCTCGAGCGAGCCGCCCGGGAGGATCTCGGCGATCGGCTCGGCCGCGGCGTCCTGCTCGGCCAGGCCGAACAGTGCGGACGTGGCGACGCCGCTCTCGGCGCCGAGGCGGATGTTGCCCTCGTTGGCGACGTCGTACGTCACGCGCACCTCGCCCGGGGCGAACGGGTTCCAGGACGGCGCGTACGACGCGCGGACCTCGGGCACCGCGAGCGCGGGCGCGACCTCGCCCGTGACGCGCGTGGTGACGCGGAAGCCGACGCGGCTCTCGACGCCGACGCTCGTGCCCCCGTCGCCGCCGCCGCGGCTCGTCACCGACGCGGCGATGCCCGCGGGGTGGTCGCCCGGCGTCGCGTTGTCGGGCACGGTGATCGTGTAGGGGACGACGACCGTCTCCCCCGGGCCCACCTCGACGGTGTCCTGGACGGTGAACCACGTCCCGGCGTCGGTGGACTCCTGGTCCGACGAGAGCATGTTGAAGCGCCCGTTGGCGGTGAGGTAGCCGTCCGCGGCCTTGAGGGCGAACGTCGCGCCCACGTCGCCGAAGTTCGAGACGGCGATGTGCTCCTCGACCGTGTCGCCCGGGTCCGCGACGAGGTCGACGCCGCGCCGCCCGTCGGGACCGTCCGCGTCGGCGGGCTTCACGCCCCACGTGATGCGGTCCTCGGTGTCGCGCTGCAGCACCGTCGGCGCCGGCGCGGCGGACGCCGGCGCCGCGGCGGCCGCCACCGGCAGGAGGCCGACGGCGAGGGCGGTCGCGACGAGGACGAGACCGCGCCCGCGCCGCGGGCGGGGTGTGGGGCGGTGGGCGGGGTGCGGTGGTGCGGGGATCACGCGGTGCTTCTCTCCGTACGACGACGGGTCGCCCGTCCGGCGCGACGATCGTCGTGCCGGACGGAGCGACCCGTCGTGTGACTACTCGGTCGGTGACCGGAGGCCGGTCACCGGGATGTCGGGACGGCTCAGTCCTCGAACAGCGACAGCGTGATCGTCGAGGTGTACGCGCCCGGCGCGACGTCCTCGCCCGTACGCAGCGTGAGGTTGGCGCCGGCGGTCCAGGAACCCTCCGGGTTGACCTCGGCCGAGTCGAACGTCGAGACCAGGAGCTCCTGGTCGACGAGACCCGGGCCGTCCTCGAGCGCCGGCTCGACCGGCTCGCCCTCGGAGACCAGGCCGGTGTCGCCACCGTCGACGAGGGTCGGGGCCCAGCCGAGGTTGTCGGCCGAGATCTCGCCCGCGTCGCCCGTGAAGGCCGACGCGCTGCCGAGCACGTACCAGTAGGCGCCCTCGGGCACCTCGGTCCGCGTGTCGGTGACGGTGACCTCGGGGAGCGCGCCGTTGAACTCGCGCGTGCCCTCGACCGACGACTCGTCGGCCTCGGTCAGCGCGGTCTCGTTGGCGGCGACCGAGAAGGCGAGGTTGCCCACGGGGACGTCGCCCTCGATCTCGACGGAGACGTCGACGTTGGTGTCGTCGCCCACCTGGTCGGCCACCGCGGCGGACGACAGGGCGACGGTGCCGATGAGCATCGCACCGAGGGCACCCCCGGCGACGAGCTGCTTCCTTGCTCGTGCGTTCATGTGTTGCTCTCCATCGTTGGAGTGGTGTTGTCGGACCGGTTCACCATAGCGGCGAACCATGCGGATGCCCAGGGAAGAGCGTGAAGTGGTCAACCAATGTTAAGGAAGTGAACGAACAGCCGTCGCCTGCTCACGCGCCGTCGCGTCCTGTCCCTTCACCGTCGTTCGTCGTCGAACGGGCCGACCGCTCACCACGCCCTCGCGCGTGACTCCGCACGGACGATGATGCCATCTGACCAGAGCTGCGTCACCCAGCTGATCATCGCGGGTCGCGCGAGCGCGACCAGCTCGACGTGCGCCGTGCGCCCGTCCGGGGTCGACGCGTCGACGACCCGGACGTCGTGCAGACCGGCCGCGGCGTCGGCGTGCCGGGCCAGGTACTCCTGGACGTCCGTCCGGATCTCGTCGTCCGAGAGCGTGAGGACCGCCTCCGGCGCGGGCGCCTGCGCGCCGCCCGCGTAGAACGTCTCGTGCGTCATCGAGTCCGCCGCCGTGAGCGCGAGGGCGTCGGCGAGGTCGAACAGCCGCTTGCGCTCCAGGTGCACCTGCGTCGCGCTCACGACGACCGTGACGAGCAGCAGGGCGAACGCGACGAACGCCGAGGTGAGGAGCATGATCTGCCCCGACTCCCCCGGGTCGCGCGGCGGCCCGGCAGCGTCGTGCGAGGCCCCGGAGGCGTCGTGCGGGGACGCGCCCGCGCGCGTCACGGTCGCCTCGCGGCGTACTCGTCGACGCTCGCGACGTACCGCGACTCGACGGGGACGGCGAGCGGGACGACGTCGCGCACGAACGCCGGCACGAGGGGCAGCGGCACCTCGAGGCGCACGTGGGCGGCGACCTCGCTCCCGGGCTCGAGGCACGGCGCGGAGGAGCACGCGAGCGTCAGGGCGTCCGCGGGGTCGGTCCCCGTGAAGCCCTGGTCGTCGAGGGCGAGGGCGACGGCCGTCCCCGCGCGCGCCGCGCCGTCGGCGGCCGACCCCGCGGTGACGTAGGCGCGCGCCGCCTCGCGGGCCCCGCCCTCGACGGCGAACGTCGCCGCCTGCACGCGGCCCACGGTGAGCACGAGGTACATCGCGGGCAGCAGGAGCACGAGCGCGACCCCGAGGAACTCCACGACGGCGTTGCCGCGCTCCGCGTCGGGGCCGCGCAGGCGCCGGGCGACGGCGCGGACGGCACCGCGCAGCCCGCTCACGCGCCATCCTCGAGCGCGTGCCCCTGGACCGTCACGACCCCTGCGGGCCCGAGCAGCCCGACGACCGGCAGCGGCGCGGAGACCGTCACCTCGACGACGGCCATGCCGTCCACCGTCGTCTCCCGGGCCGAGACGTCCTGCGCGTAGCGCCCCGAGAGCGACGCGGTGATGAGGTCGCGGGCCCGCGCCACGCCGTCGGCCGTGCCGCGGTCCGCGCGGCCCGCGAGGCGGGCGCCCTCCGCAGCGCAGTCCACGAGCGTCGAGCGCACGTGCACCGCGAGCGCGACCTGCACCACCCCGAGGAACAGCACGAGCACGAGGACCGAGACGAGCGTGAAGTCCACGACCGCCGACCCGCGCTCCCCCGCCCGCGCCGCCGGGGACGGAGGCGCGGCCGGCGTCGACACCGCGACCGGGCGCGGGCGCCACCGAGGGTGCGGCCTCACGGCCCGCTGACGCTGCTGATCGCGTCGCTGAACGCCGCGGTCAGCGCCGGGCCGGCGACGGCCCACAGCGCGATGACGAGGCCCGCCGTCATGAGCGTGATGAGCACCCATCCCGGCACGTCGCCGCGCTCCGCGCGCTCCCCCGCGAGCCGCCGCGCCACCCGTCGGGCGGCTCCGTCCGCGACCCGCGTGATCCTGCCGGTGAGCCCCTGCATCTCGTGTCCCTCCGTCGGGGCGGCTCGTCGGCCGCCGTCGTCCGCAGCGGTCGCCGCCGGTCGGCGCGCCCGCGTCCGCCGCCCGGTCCGTCCGGGCGGCGCTCGTGCTGGTCAGAAGCCGATCCGGAGCGTCGCCACCGACGGGAACACCGCGAAGAGGACCGTGACGGGCAGGATGAGGAACACCACCGGGACCATCATGAGGACCTCCTTGCGGCCGCCCGACTCCATGAGCGCGCGGCGTCCGCCCTCGCGCACGTCCTGGGCCTGGGCCCGCAGCACCTCGGCGAGCGGCGTGCCGCGCTCCACGGCCACCGCGACCCCCTCCGCGAACCGGGTGAGGCTCGCGAGCGACGTCCGGTCCGCGAGCTGCTCCAGCGCGCGCGTGAGCGACGTCCCGGCCCGCACCGACGCGAGGGTCGTGGCGAGCTCGGCCGAGAGCTCGCCACGCGCGGTCGTGGCGACGCGCTCGAGCGCGGCGACGGGTCCCTCGCCCGCGCCCACCGCGAGGGCGAGCAGCTCGGCGACCGTGGGGAACTCGGCGAGCATGCGCTGCTCGCGCCGCCGCACGGCGCGCGTCAGGTGCTGGTCGCACGCGAGCACGCCGCCGGCGCCGCAGAGGGCGGCGAGCAGGACGAGGGCGAGGACGGAGGACCCGCGCGTCGCCGCGAGGACGACCGCGAGCGCCGTCCCGGCCGCGAGTCCGAGCACGCCCCACACGAGCTGGCGCGCACGGAACTGGTCCACGCTCTCCGCCCGCCCCGCGCGGTCCAGGCGCCGGCGCAGCTCGGACCGCGTCGAGCCGAACCGGTCGAGGGCCTGCCCGGCGTCCGCGACCCAGGGGCCTACGAGCCGCTCGAGCGTGGGGAACGGCGTGCGGACCGGCTGGTCCCGCAGGAGCGTGGACGTCGCGTCGTGCGCGCGCAGGTAGGGCGCGAGCCGCTCGTCGAGCCGGATGGCCCGGCCGCGCACGCCCGCGACGACGAGCAGCAGCCCGACGCCGCCGAGCGCCCCGACCGCGGCCCCTGCCCAGGAGATCTCGGGACCGGTCATCGCAGGACCCTCTCCTCCTCGGGCAGGCGCCCGATGCGCAGCATGAGCTGGTAGGCGACGAGCGTGCACGCGGCCCCGCCGCCGAGCACGACGGCGCCGGTGACCGAGTTGTACGCCGCGGCGGTCTCGGGTCGCGTCGCGAGGAGGCCGAGCACGACCCAGGGGCCGGCGGCGGCGAGCCGGGCGCCGTTGACGGTCCACGACTGGCGCGCCTCGAGCTCTCCGCGCGTGCGCGCGTCCTCGCGCAGGAAGGCAGAGAGCGTGCGCAGCAGGCGGCCGAGGTCGGTGCCCCCGACGTCGCGGGTCAGTCGCAGCGCCTCGACGATCCGGTCCGCGACGGGGTCCGCGAGCCGCTCCTTGAGCGCGTCGAGGCACTCGCCGAAGCGACCGGTCGCGCGGTAGTCCTGGGCGAAGCGCCGGAACGGCTCGCGCAGCTCGACCGGCCCGCGCTCGCCGAGCTGGCCGACGGCCTCAGGCAGCGCGAGACCCGCGCGCACCCCCGACGCGAGGTGGTCGACCACCTCGGGCCAGACGTCGCGCAGGCGGGCACGGCGGCGTCGGGCCCGGGACCGGACGAGCACGGCCGGCGCGCAGGCCGCGATGACGGCGAAGCACGTGGCGATCGTCGGGGAGAGCGTGAGCACCCCGACGACGAGCAGCACGACCGCCCCGACCCCGGCGCTGCCGGCCACGAGGGCGCCGGGGGTGACCGACGGCGCCCCGGCCTGGACGAGCAGGTCCTGCGTGCGCGCCGACCAGCCGTCGGGGCGTCGTGGCCGCCGCGGCGCCCGCTCCCAGCACGACCACCAGACGCTGAACAGCCCTGCGCCGAGCAGGAGGCCCACGACGACGCCCACGTCAGCGCACCCCCGCGCGGACGTCGTCGGACGTCGCGCGCCCGGCCCCGCCGCGCAGGACGGCGGCGACGTCGATCCCCGCCCGCGCGAACCGGTCGGCGGCGGGCGGGAAGCCGTCGCCCCGCACGAGCCTGTCCCCGGACCGCACGAAGAGCTCCGTCGTCTCGACCACGCCCTCCTCGACCCGGCCGGTGAGGCCGAGGATCTCGCGCACGCGGCGGCGCCCGTCCACGTCGACCCCGAGGTGCACGACGAGGTCCACGGCCGACGCGACCGTCGGGACGACGAAGCGGTCCGTGACGTTCTCGCCCGCGAGCAGCGGGAGGGTGCACATCTTCGCGACGGCCTCGCGCGCCGAGTTCGCGTGCACGGTGCACATCCCCGGAACTCCGGCGTTGAGAGCGACGAGCAGGTCGAAGCTCTCCGCCTCGCGCACCTCGCCGATGACGATGCGGTCGGGGCGCATGCGCAGCGCCTCCTTGACGAGGCGGCGCAGCGGGATCTCGCCCGTGCCCTCGAGGCTCGGCTGGCGGCACTGCATCGAGACGATGTCGCGCACGGCGAACCGGAGCTCGAACACCTCCTCGCACGTGATGACGCGCTGGGTCGCGGGGATCGAGCCGGCGAGCGCGTTGAGCATCGTCGTCTTGCCCGCCTGCGTGGCCCCCGCGACGAGCACGTTGAGCCCCGCGCGCACGGACGCGTCGAGGAACGCGGCGGCGTGCGCCGTGAGCGACCCGAGCCGCACGAGGTCGTCGAGGTGGGCCGCCCGGACCACGTGCTTGCGGATGTTCACGGCGAGGCTGTCGCGCGTGACGTCCGGGATGACGACGTGGAGCCGCTCGCCGCCGGGCAGCGCGGCGTCGACGAACGGGCTCGACAGGTCGAGCCGCCGGCCGGAGGAGCGCAGCATCTGCTCGACGAGGTCGCGCACCTGCTGGGCGGTGAGGATCGTCGTCGTGAGCTCGGACGCGCCGCCGCGCGCGACGAACACCTGGTGCGGGGCGTTGATCCAGATCTCCTCGACGTCCGGGTCGTCGAGGTACTGCTGGAGCGGCCCGAGCCCGGCGACGGCGTCGACCACCGCGCGCCCGGCGCCGGCCGGGTCGGCGAGCGGGGCGACGGCCCCGAGCGCGCTGCGCGTCTCGTAGTCGGCGACGGCGTCGCGCACGAGGCGGTCGACGGCGGCGCGGTCGCGCACCGGGTCCACGCCCCGGCGCCGGACGAGCTCGCGCACCTCGGTCTCGAGCACGGCGATACCGTGCGCGTCGACGGACATCGAAGCGTTCCCCCCGCTCCCCCTGACCGGCGGCGTCGCCGGGACCCGAAAGATCTGCGCCAGAGAGTAGGGCATCTCGGGCGCGAGCGGCAGACCCCCTGTGGAGAACCGTGACCGGACCGTGAGATCCGGCCCGTCCGGGGCACCGCGCGTCCCACATCCTGGGCGCGGTGGCGCGCCGGTAGGGTCGCCCCATGGCCCTCCGCGACAGCTCGCTCCCGCCCGGACGCTGGCAGGACGCCGCGCGCGCGACGGGGCTCCTGTCCCCCGACGGCACGGTCGCGTCGACGATCTTCGCCGAGATGACCGAGCTCGCGCGCCGCACGGGCGCGATCAACCTCGGCCAGGGGTTCCCCGACGTCGACGGGCCGGCGGACGTCAAGCACGCGGCCCAGCGCGCGATCGAGGACGGGCACAACCAGTACCCGCCCGGCCCGGGGATCCTCGCGCTGCGCGAGGCCGTCGCGAGCCACCAGTACCGCCACTACGGGCTCGACCCGGACCCGGAGACCGAGGTGCTCGTGACGACGGGCGCCACGGAGGCGCTCGCCGCGACGATCCTCGCGCTCGCCGGCCCCGGGGACGACGTGGTGACGCTCGAGCCGTTCTACGACTCCCACGCGGCGTGCATCGCGCTCGCGGGCGCGCGCCACGTCACGGTGCCGCTCGTGCCGGGGCCCGACCGCTTCCGCCTCGACACCGACGCGCTGCGCGCCGCGGTCACCGACCGCACGCGCCTGCTCGTCGTGAACTCCCCGCACAACCCGACGGGCACGGTGCTCACGCTCGACGAGCTCGACGCGATCGCGTCCGTCGCGCGCCGCCACGACGTCGTCGTGGTCACGGACGAGGTCTACGAGCACCTGACGTTCGACGACACCGCGCACGTGCCGGTCGCGACCCTGCCCGGCATGCGCGACCGCACGATCACCATCTCCTCGGCGGGCAAGACGTTCTCGTTCACCGGGTGGAAGATCGGTTGGCTCCACGGCCCGGCCCCGCTCGTCACCGCGGTCCGCACGGTCAAGCAGTTCCTCACGTACACGTCGGGCGCGCCGTTCCAGCCGGCGGTCGCCGACGCCCTCGCCGACGACGAGACGCCGCGCGCCCTCGCCGACTCCCTCGCGGCGCGCCGCGACCTGCTGTGCTCGGGGCTGGAGGCCGCGGGGTTCGACGTCGTCGTGCCGCAGGGCACCTACTTCGTCGTGGCCGACGGCGCGCCGCTCGGCTTCGACGACGGTGCCGCGCTGTGCCGCGCCCTGCCCGGGCTCGCGGGCGTCGTCGCGGTCCCGGTGAGCGCGTTCTGCACCCCCGGCTCCCCGACCGCCCGCGCGCTGGCCTCGCGCGTGCGCTTCACGTTCGTCAAGCGCGAGGAGGTCCTCGCCGAGGCCGTGCGACGCCTGCGCGCCGTGCGCCCGGCGGGCGGCTAGGGCGTGTCTCCCTAGTGCCTTGATCATGGTGGTGCAGAGTGCGGGCGTGTGTCCTAACTCGGAGTTGCCAGATGGACTAACCGGTGCCGGCGAGCGACCGCTAGCCGGGTTGTCAGAGCGGCAGTTCCTTGCCCTGTTCGCGAGGCGACCAGGCATGTATGTCGGCCGGGCCACATGGTTTCGCGTCGTCGCGTGGCTCGAGGGATATGACATGCACGGGGATCGTTATACAGGTGGGGTGCTCGATGGCTTTCGGGAGTGGCTCCTGACCCGACCTGGCGCACGGGGGCCCAACCTGGTCTGGTCCGCGATCGTCTGGGGACTGGCCTTTCCGGGCCGCGAGTCGCCGGGGCCTGCCGAGCTGACCGACGACGAAGACCGTCACGCCCTCGCGGTCCTGTTCGAGCTCGTTGATGCGTTCCTGGCCGAGCACGAATCCCGCTCGCGGTGCGGACGAGAGGCATCCGACGTCCCCTGACATGCTGTCGCACATGCCCTTGAGTCCGACGCCATCCGGGAATCAGGGCGCGGGCACCCAAATCAGGATCGCTGCGACGATGACGGCGCCGCGGAAGATCACGGCGTGCTTGTCGTAGCGGGTCGCGAGTGCTCGCCACTGCTTGATGCGGTTGAAGAACCGCTCGACCGTGTTGCGGCCCCGGTAGGTGACGGGGTCGTAGGTCACGGGGCGTCCGCCGCGCGACCCGCGTCGGCGCCGGTGGGACTGCTGGTCGCGGGGTTCGGGGATGACCGCGACGATGCCGCGCCGGCGCAGCTCGGTCCGGATCGCGCGCGAGGAGCACGCCCTGTCGCCCAACACGGCATCTGGCGTCGTGCGCGGCCGTCCAGCACCTGCCCGGGGGACTCGGATCGCGTCCAGCAGGGGCAGGCACATCGGGGCGTCACCGCCCTGGCCTGGTCCCACGAGCACAGCGAGCGGTCGCCCGTTGCCGTCGACCGCGGCGTGGATCTTCGTCGACAGCCCACCCCGGGACCGGCCCAGCGCGTGGTCAGCCGGTTCGCGCCGTTCCGGATTCTTGTGATTCGCCAGTGCCCCCTGTGACCCGGGGCAAGGTCGCGGCGTGCTGGTGCGCTCGGTTGATCGTGGAGTCCACGCTCACCCGCCAGTCGATACCGCCGTTCGCGTCCGCGCGAGCCTGCAAGGCAGCCAGGATCTTGTCCCACGTCCCGTCGCGCGAGAACCGTGCATGGCGCTTCCATGCGGTCTGCCAGGGACCGAACCGTTCGGGAAGGTCGCGCCACGCCACCCCGGTCCGATACCGGTGAACGATCCCCTCGACGACCTGACGATGATCACGCCACGGACGCGACCGCCCCGACACCTTCGGCATCAACGGGCCGATCACTGCCCACTGCTTGTCCGACAACTCACGACCACGATCCACGAGCGCACTCTGCACCATCTCAGCCTTGCGACTAAGGAGACGCGCCCTAGCTGTACTGACCAGGATCGTTGTTGACGTAGCGAGAGACCTCCGTGTCGAGTGGGAGCTGTCTAGGAACCCGGCTCGTACCAACGGAGGTCTCTCGTGTCCCACGCTAACGCCCGGCTGA
>Ga0160446_100262_pt1 | contig 33025 bp, 28 predicted proteins | sample HID1973I_E1MG_FD_108200 | JGI IMG/M metagenome (GOLD analysis project Ga0160446, IMG submission 108200) | Enriched mosquito-associated microbial communities from UW Madison campus, WI, USA - HID1973I_E1 MG | ecosystem: Host-associated > Arthropoda: Insects > Digestive system > Unclassified ...
CCGAGATCGAGGCGCTCCGGGCCGACCTCGAGGCGCGCGGCATCACCCGCGTCGTCCTCGCCGGGATGGGCGGCTCGTCGCTGGCGCCCGAGGTCATCGCCGCGACGGCCGGTGTGCCGCTCGTGATCCTCGACTCGACCGCGCCGGGCCAGGTGCTCGCCGCGATCGACGGCGACGCCGAGAGCGGCGACCTCACCCGCACCGTGCTGGTGGTGTCGTCGAAGTCCGGTTCGACCGTCGAGACCGACTCGGCCAAGCGCGCGTTCGAGGCCGCGTTCCGCGACCTCGGGATCGACCCGGCCGAGCGCATCGTGGTCGTCACCGACCCGGGCTCGCCCCTGGACCAGTCGGCCCGCGCCGACGGCTACACCGTCTTCAACGCCGACCCCACCGTCGGCGGCCGGTACTCGGCGCTCACCGCGTTCGGGCTCGTACCCGCCGGGCTCGCCGGTGCCGACATCTCCGAGCTGCTCGACGAAGCAGAGGCGTCGCTCCTCGAGGTCGCGATCGACAGTCCCGACAACCCCGCGCTGGTGCTGGCCGCGGCGATCGCCGGCGGCGAGCCCCGCAAAGACAAGCTCGGCCTCATCACCGACGGCACGCACATCATCGGACTGCCGGACTGGATCGAGCAGCTGGTCGCGGAATCGACGGGCAAGGAAGGCACCGGCATCCTTCCGGTCGTCCTGCTGCCGGTCTCGCCCGAGGTCGACGCGAAGCCTGCGGATCTGCAGCTGGTGCGCTTCGTCGACGAGGCCAAGCAGTTCCACCTCTTCGAGCACCACGACGGTGAGATCCTCGTCAGCGGCTCGCTCGGCGCACAGCTCCTGGTGTGGGAGTATGCGACGGCGATCGCAGGACGGATGCTGGGCATCAACCCGTTCGACCAGCCCGACGTCGAGTCCGCCAAGGTCGCGGCCCGGGGTCTGCTCGACGCGCGTCCCGCGCCCACTCCCCCGGCGTTCGCCGTGGAGGGTGTCGAGGTGCGCGTCTCGGATCCTGCGCTGGCGGCATCCGGAACCGTCGCCGGAGTGCTCGACGCGCTGTGGGCGCGCCTCCCCGAGGACGGATACGTCGCCATCCAGGCCTACGTGAACCGTCTGGAGCTGCCCCAGCTCGAAGGGCTGCGCGAACTGGTCGCGGCCGACTCCGGCCGACCCGCCACCTTCGGGTGGGGACCGCGCTTCCTGCACTCGACCGGCCAGTACCACAAGGGCGGTCCCGCCACCGGAGTGTTCCTGCAGATCCTCGAGCAGACCGACGTCGACCTCGAGATCCCGGACCGTCCGTTCACGTTCGGCCAGCTGATCCAGGCGCAGGCCGCCGGGGACGCGGCCGTGCTCGCCGACGGCCACGGCCGACCCGTCGTGACCCTCACCCTGACCGACCCGCAGATCGAAGTGCTGTCGCTCTTCGAAGCGGCCCAGTAGGAGTTCAAGCGCCCTCATGACCGTCGAGATCACGCGCGGGCACAACCCGCTGCGCGACCCCGAAGACCGTCGCCTCAACCGCATCGCCGGCCCGAGCGCGCTCGTCATCTTCGGTGTCACGGGAGACCTCTCCCGCAAGAAGCTCATGCCCGCCGTCTACGACCTCGCCAACCGCGGTCTGCTACCCCCGGGCTTCGCCCTCGTCGGGTTCGCGCGCCGCGACTGGGAGGACCAGGACTTCGCGAAGGTCGTGTACGACGCCGTGCGTCAGCACGCCCGCACCGAGTTCCGCGACGAGACCTGGCAGCAGCTGCTGCAGGGCATCCGGTTCGTCTCGGGCGAGTTCGGCGATCCGGACGCGTTCCGGCGCCTGCGCGAGACGGTCGACCGCCTCGACACCGAGCGCGGCACGATGGGCAATCACGCGTTCTACCTGTCGATCCCGCCCAAGGACTTCGCGGTGGTCGCCGAGCAGCTCAAGTCGTCGGGTCTCGTCGACGACACCGCCGACCAGCCCGACCGCTGGCGTCGCGTCGTCATCGAGAAGCCCTTCGGTCACGACCTCGAGTCGGCGCGGGCGCTCAACGATGTGCTGCGCTCGACGTTCCCGACGGACTCGATCTTCCGCATCGACCACTACCTCGGCAAGGAGACGGTCCAGAACATCCTGGCCCTGCGCTTCGCGAACGAGCTGTACGAGCCGATCTGGAACCGCAACTACGTCGACCACGTGCAGATCACGATGGCCGAGGACATCGGCGTCGGCGGCCGCGCCGGCTACTACGACGGCGTCGGCGCCGCACGCGACGTCATCCAGAACCACCTGCTGCAGCTCCTCGCGCTCACCGCGATGGAGGAGCCCATCTCGTTCGACGCGAAGGACCTGCGCGCCGAGAAGGAGAAGGTGCTCGCCGCCGTCACCCTCCCGGCAGACCTGGAGCGCTCGACCGCGCGCGGGCAGTACGCGGGCGGCTGGCAGGGCGGCGAGAAGGTGCTCGGCTTCCTCGAAGAGGACGGGATGAACCCGCACTCGACGACGGAGACGTATGCCGCCGTCACGCTGGAGATCAACACGCGCCGCTGGGCGGACGTGCCGTTCTACCTGCGCACCGGCAAGCGCCTCGGCCGCCGCGTGACCGAGATCGCGGTCGTCTTCAAGCGCGCGCCCGAGATGCTGTTCCGTCAGGGGCAGACCTCCGGCCAGGGTCAGAACGCGCTCGTCATCCGCGTGCAGCCCGATGAGGGCGTCACGATCCGCTTCGGCTCGAAGGTGCCCGGTGCGGGCGCCCAGGTGCGCGACGTCACGATGGACTTCGGCTACGGCCACGCGTTCACGGAGGCGAGCCCCGAGGCGTACGAGCGCCTCATCCTCGACGTGCTGCTCGGCGACCCGCCGCTGTTCCCGCGGCACGAGGAGGTCGAGCTGTCGTGGCGCATCCTCGACCCCATCGAGCAGTTCTGGGACGCCCAGGGCGGCCCGCTCGAACAGTACTCGCCCGGGTCATGGGGCCCGGCATCCGCGGACGAGATGCTCGCCCGCGACGGACGGAGCTGGAGGCGCCCGTGATCGTCGATCTTCCCGACACCACCGTCAGCAAGATCTCGCGCGCGCTCGTCAGCGTGCGCGAGGAGGGCGGCGCGGTTGCGCTCGGCCGCGTGCTGACGCTCATCATCCTCACGCGCGAAGGCGCCGTCGAAGAGGTCATCGAGGCCGCGAACGACGCCTCGCGCGAGCACCCGATGCGTGTCATCGTGCTGCTGCTGCCCGACGGCTACGACGAGCAGTCGCGCCTGGACGCCCAGATCCGGGTCGGCGGCGACGCCGGAGCGAGCGAGGTCGTGACGCTGCGCGCCTTCGGCGACGCCGGCCGCTCCAACCTCGAGAGCCTCGTCACCGGACTGCTGCTGCCCGACGCGCCGGTCGTGGTGTGGTGGCCGAACCGCACGCCCGAGAACATCTCGAAGACGTCGATCGGCCGCATCGCGCAACGACGGATCACGGATGCCGCCGCCCAGACCGACCCGTCGGCCTGGGTCGCCGGCCTCGGCGCCCAGTACGCCCCGGGCGACACCGATCTCGCGTGGACGCGCCTGACCCGGTGGCGCGAGCAGCTGGCCGCGATCCTCGATCAGCCGCCGTACGAGCCCGTCGTCGGCGTCCGCGTGCGCGGAGCATCCGACTCGCCGTCCACCGCACTGCTGGCGGCATGGCTGCGCCTGGCCCTCGACGTGCCCGTCGACTGGGCGTATCTCGACCCCGAGGAGTGGCCTCACGGCATCAAGTCGGTGGCGCTGGTCCGCCCGAGCGGCGAGGTCCTGCTGGAGCGTCCGACGTCCGGCACGGCGATCCTCACCCAGCCCGGACAGCCCAGCCACGAGCTCGCCTTCCCGCGTCGCACGCTGCGCGAATGCCTGGCCGAGGAGCTCCGTCGGCTTGATCCGGACGTCCTGTATGGTCGAGTCATCACCGAGGGCTGGGAGCTGCTCGACCCGCCGGCGACGAAGGAGACGCGGAACCGATGATCGTGGCGCAGGGCCGAGGGGCACGGGAGAAACGACATGGTTGAAGGCTGGGCCGAGAAACGTGTCGTCATCGCACCGGATCCCGCGACCCTGGCCGATTCGGTCGCCGCACGATTCCTGAGTCGCGTCGCCAAGCGCATCGACGAGGGCAAGCTGGCACACATCTCGCTCACCGGCGGTTCGATGGGTTCCCGCGTGCTGGCTTCGGCCGCGCGCAGTCCGCGCGCAGAGCGCATCGACTGGTCACGCGTCCACTTCTGGTGGAGCGACGAACGGTGGCTGCCCCGCGGTGATGCGGAGCGCAACGACCGCCAGGCGCGCGACGCGCTGCTGGACGGCATCGACATCCCTGCCGGCAACATCCACGCGACGCTCGCGAGCGACGACGGCGCCGATCTGGATGCCGCAGCCGCCGCGTATGCGCAGGAGCTCGCCGGCTTCCCCGGCGCCGAGGGTCCGTGGCCGTCGTTCGACGTGTGCTTCCTCGGTGTGGGCCCGGATGGGCACATCGCGTCGCTGTTCCCCGACCGCGACGAGATCCAGATCACGGACCGCTCGGTCGTCGCCGTGCGCGACTCGCCCAAGCCGCCACCGGAGCGTGTCACGATGACCCGTCCGGTCATCAACAGCTCGAAGCGCGTATGGATGGTGCTGGCGGGCCCCGACAAGGCCTCGGCGCTCGGCCTCGCCCTGGCGGGTGCGAGCTACGCCAGCGTTCCCGCGGCGGGGGCGAAGGGCCGCAAGCGCACGATCTTCTTCGTCGACGAGGCCGCCGCCGCACAGGTGCCGCCGGACCTCATCGACCGGGAGTACTGACTCAGGGTCACACGACCCCGGAATGACGAACAGCGGATGCCGGCGGCATCCGCTGTTCGTCTCTGTCTGTCGGCGGGCTCAGGCCTGGCCGCGCCGATCGCGCAGCTGCTGCAGCGCGTCGTCGAGAAGCTGTTCGGCCTCTTCTTCGGTGCGACGCTCCTTCACGTAGGCGAGGTGCGTCTTGTACGGCTCGGTCTTGGCGAGCGCCGGCGGGTTCTCTTTGTCGCGCCCGGCGGGAAGGCCGGAGTGCGGCGAGTCGATCGTGTCGGGGATCTCCTCCTCGGGGATGCCCGCTGCGAAGTAGCGCACGGTCTCGTTGCCGAGGGCGTCCCAGTACGAGACCGCGACGCGGTCGGCGTGGAAGCCGTGGTCCTGCTCGCCCATGGGTCCGGCACCGACTCGGGTGCCGCGGATCGCGTTGCCTCCGGTCGCCATCAGATCGCCTGGAACTTCGTGATGAGGCCGAGGGCCACGATCGCCCCGAACCACACCAGTGCGAGGATCACCGTGAAGCGGTTGAGGTTCCGCTCCGCGAGACCCGACGAACCGAGCGCGGACGTCATGCCGCCGCCGAACATGTCGGACAGGCCGCCGCCGCGCCCCTTGTGGAGCAGGATGAGAAGGGTCAGCAGGAGACTCGTGATGCCGAGGAGCACCTGCAGGACGAACTCGATGATCTGCACAGTCGTTGAAGCCTTTCGGTGCGATCATTCGCCGATCGCACAAGGGACAAGTATACGTGTAGGCCGGCGGGCGGCGAGGAATCCTCGCCGCCCGCCGGAACCGGCGTCAGACGCCGACGTGCTTCTGGTACCCGATGATCGCCGCGAACTCGTCGACGACGAGGCTCGCACCGCCCACCAGCGCACCGTCGACGTCGGGCTCGCGCATGAAGCTGGCGATGTTCGCCGACTTGACGGAGCCGCCGTAGAGCACGCGCGTGCGTGCGGCGGCATCCGCTCCGAGCTTCTCGGCGACGACCTCGCGGAGCTTCGCGCAGACATCCTGCGCCTGCTCCGGCGTGGCCGCCTGGCCGGAGCCGATGGCCCAGACCGGCTCGTACGCCACGACGATGTCGGCATCGGCCTTCAGGCCCTCCAGCGCGACCCCGAGCTGACCCACGGGAACGGCACTGGCGCCGAACTTCTCCAGGTCCTCGCTGGTCTCGCCGACGCAGATGACCGGCACGAGGCCGTGCTTGATGGCCGCCTTGACCTTCGACGCCACGACCTCGTCGGTCTCGGCGTGGTACTGCCGGCGCTCCGAGTGGCCGATGATGACGTAGCGCGCGTCGAGCTTCGCCAGGAACGCACCCGACACCTCGCCGGTGTAGGCACCGGAGTCGTGCGCCGACACGTCCTGAGCGCCCAGGGCGAACGGGATCTTGTCGGCGTCCAGGAGCGTCTGCACGGTGCGCAGGTCGGTGAACGGCGGGAACACCGCCACCTCGACCGACCCGTCCTCGTGCTTGGCGTCCTTGAGGGTCCAGTGCAGCTTCTGCACGAACGCGACCGCCTGCAGGTGGTCGAGGTTCATCTTCCAGTTGCCCGCGATCAGCGGGGTACGGCTGTTCACTGCCATCCGAGGACCTCCAGTCCGGGGAGCTTCTTGCCCTCGAGGAACTCGAGGCTCGCGCCACCGCCCGTCGAGATGTGACCGAACTGGTCGTCGGTGAATCCGAGCTGACGCACCGCGGCGGCCGAGTCGCCACCGCCGACGACCGACAGGCCGCCGACCGCGGTGAGCGCCTTGGCGACCGTCTTGGTGCCCGCGGCGAACGCGGGCATCTCGAACACGCCCATCGGGCCGTTCCAGAACACCGTCGTCGACGAGCGGATCGCCGCGGCGAACAGCTCCGCCGTCTGCGGTCCGATGTCCAGGCCGAGGCCGTCGGCACCGAACGGCGTGTCCTCGAGCGCGTCGGCCGGGGCGACGACGTGGTCGGCGTCCGCGGCGAACGCCGAGGCCATGACCGCGTCGACCGGGAGGATCAGCTCGACGCCACGCTCTGCGGCATCCGCGATGTAGCGCTTCACGGTGTCGATCTGGTCGACCTCGAGGAGGCTCTTGCCGACCTTGTAGCCCTGCGCCGCGAGGAACGTGAACAGCATGCCGCCGCCCACGAGGATCTTGTCGGCGCGCGGCAGCAGGTGCTCGATGACGCCCAGCTTGTCGCTGACTTTCGAGCCGCCCAGGACGACCGCGTACGGGCGCTCGGGGTTCTCGGTGAGGCGGTCGAGGACGTCGACCTCCTTCTCGATCAGGAACCCGGCCGCGGAGGGCAGGATCTGGGCGAGGTCGTACACCGAAGCCTGCTTGCGGTGCACGACACCGAAGCCGTCGGAGACGAGCACGTCGCCCAGTGCCGCGAGCTCCTCGGCGAAGGCGCGACGCGTCGCCTCGTCCTTGGCCGTCTCGCCGGGGTTGAAGCGGAGGTTCTCGATGACCGCGACGTCGCCGTCCTCGAGGGCGGCGACGGCCTCGTGGGCCGACTCCCCCACCGTGTCGCGGGCGAAGGCTACCGGCTTGCCGAGCAGCTCCGACAGTCGCTGTGCGACCGGCTCGAGGCTGTACTTCGGATCGGGCGCCCCGTCGGGGCGGCCGAGGTGCGAGCAGACGATGACGCGGGCGCCCTGGTTGATGAGGGCGTTGAGCGTGGGAAGCGTGGCCCGCACACGGCCATCGTCCGTGATGACTCCGTCGTTCAGAGGAACGTTGAGGTCAGCACGGACGATGACGCGTTTGCCGGCCAGCGAACCCAGCGTGCTGAGGGTGCGCAGAGCCATGGCGACGGTTTAGAGGCGCTCGGCGACGTACTCGGTCAGGTCGACCAGACGGTTGGAGTAGCCCCACTCGTTGTCGTACCAGCTCGAGACCTTGACGAGGTTGCCGCTGACGTTGGTCAGGCCGGCGTCGAAGATCGACGAGTGCGGGTCGAGCTGGATGTCGCTCGAGACGATCGCGTCCTCGTTGTACTTGAGGTAGCCCACGAGACGCCCGTCCGCGGCGGCAGCCTCGTACGCGGCGTTGACGGCCTCCTTGGTGAGGCCCTCGGTGTTGGTGACGATCGTGAGGTCGACGATCGAGCCCGTGGGCACGGGCACGCGGTACGACGAGCCGCTCAGCTTGCCGTTGAGCTCCGGCAGCACGAGGCCGATGGCCTTGGCGGCACCGGTCGAGGCCGGCACGATGTTGATCGCCGCGGCACGGGCGCGGTGCAGGTCGCTGTGCGGGCCGTCCTGCAGGTTCTGGTCGGCCGTGTAGGCGTGAGCGGTCATCATGAAGCCGCGCTCGATGCCGAACGCGTCGTTGAAGACCTTCGCCAGCGGCGCGAGGCAGTTGGTCGTGCACGATGCGTTCGAGATGATGTTCATCGTCGCCGCGTCGTAGGTGTCTTCGTTCACGCCCATGACGAACGTGCCGTCGACATCGGTGCCGGGGGCCGAGATGATGACCTTCTTGGCACCGCCCTGGATGTGCTTGCCGGCGTCGGCGGCGTTGGTGAAGCGGCCGGTCGACTCGATGACGACGTCGACGCCGAGCTCCCCCCACGGGAGGTTCGCGGGATCGCGCTCCTCGAAGACCTTGATGGCCTTGCCGTTGACGGTGATCGAGTCCGCGTCGTACGAGACGTCGGCGTCGAGGCGTCCGCCCACCGAGTCGTACTTGAGCAGGTGCGCGAGCGACTTGTTGTCGGTGAGGTCGTTCACCGCCACGATTTCGAGGTCCGCACCCTGCGCGAGCGCCGCGCGGAGGAAGTTGCGTCCGATTCGGCCGAAGCCGTTGATGCCGATCTTGACAGTCACGGAGTTTCTCCTGAGATGTGTCGTGCGCGAATGCGCGGTTGTTGCGATGCAGACAGAGACAACGGCGTCCCAGCGGGGCGAACCCGCCGGGACGCCGCACTTGCTATGACAGTACCAGCAGGCCCGAGGTCTTCTCACGGGCCGCGTCGAGACGCTGCGCGACGTTCTGCCAGTTGGCGATGTTCCAGACAGCCTTGACGTAGTCGGCCTTGACGTTCAGGTAGTCCAGGTAGAAGGCGTGCTCCCACATGTCGAGCTGGAAGATCGGGATCGTGCCCTGCGCGGTGTTGCTCTGCTGGTCGAACAGCTGCTGGATGAGCAGCTGCTCGCCGATCGGATCCCAGCTGAGCACGGCCCAGCCGGAGCCCTGGATGCCGGTGGCCGCGGCCGTGAAGTGGGCCTGGAACTTGTCGAACCCGCCGAAGAACTCGTCGATCGCGGCGCGCAGCTCGCCCTCGGGCTCGCCACCGCCCTCGGGCGACAGGTTGGTCCAGAAGATGGAGTGGTTGACGTGACCGCCGAGGTTGAACGCGAGGTCCTTCTCGAGCTTGTTGACGTTCGCGAGATTGCCGGACTCACGGGCCTCCGCGAGCTGCTCCAGCGCGGTGTTGGCCCCGGTGACGTACGCCTGGTGATGCTTGTCGTGATGCAGCTGCATGATCTTGCCGCTGATGTGCGGCTCGAGCGCGGCGTAGTCGTAGGGGAGGTCGGGCAAGGTGTACTTCGCCATGTTCTCTTCTTCCTGTCGGCGCGCGCCGTGAAGACCTCGGCGCAGCGAGGGTGACGTCTTCATCCTACTGAGCGGCAACGCGGCGGCGCGGGGGTTGCTTCCCACTGTGACATGTGGAAGAGGGGATGCCGCGGGTCGCGGCATCCCCTCTTCAGACGTTCTCGTCGTCAGTCCTCGATGCCGGCGGGCACGGCGGACTCCGTGCCCGGAAGACCCTCGGTCTCGGCCTTCTTGTCGGCCATCGCGAGGAGGCGACGGATACGGCCCGCGACGGCGTCCTTGGTGAGCGGCGGGTCGGCGTGGTGACCGAGTTCGTCCAGGCTCGCGTCGCGGTGCGCGAGGCGCAGCTCGCCCGCCTGACGCAGGTGGTCGGGCACGTCGTCGGCGAGGATCTCGAGCGCGCGCTCGACGCGCGCGCACGCGGCGACGGCCGCCTGCGCCGAACGGCGGAGGTTGGCGTCGTCGAAGTTGACCAGGCGGTTGACGCCGGCGCGCACCTCGCGGCGCTGACGCATCTGATCCCAGTCGGCGGCGGCCTTGACCGCACCCATGGCCGCCAGTGCGGCGCGGATCGCCTCGCCTTCGCGCACGACGACGCGCGGGATGCCACGCACCTCGCGCGCCTTGCCGGCGATGTCGAGCCGGTGAGCTGCGCCGACGAGGGCCATGGCCGCCTCGGAGGACGGGCACGTGATCTCCAGCGCGGCCGACCGGCCCGGGTCGCTGAGCGTGCCGGCGGCGAGGAAGGCCCCGCGCCAGATGGCCGCGAGGTCGCCGCGTGAGCCGGTGGTGAGCTTGTTGGGGAGGCCGCGCACGGGGCGACGACGCTGGTCGAGAAGCCCGGTCTGGCGTGCCAAGGTCTCGCCGCCCTCGATCACGCGCACCGCGTAGTGGCCGCCGGCACGGGCCCCCGAGCCCTGCACGTGCACGAGCTCGGGACGGACGCCGTACAGCTCGACGAGGTCGCGCGCCGTGCGGCGCGCCAGCACGCTGGAGTCCAGCTCGGCCTCGACGGCGACGCGATTGGCGATGGAGTGCAGCCCGCCCGAGAACCGCAGCAGCGACGTGAGCTCGGCCACCCGCGCCGTCGGGCGCGGGTCGCGCACGGTGATCAGCTCGGCCTTCACGTCAGCGGTCAGCGACACGGGTCTCCTTCTGGGTTGGTTCGGGAACGACGGTCCAGCCTACTCGGCCGGATCGGTCCGCGCCCCGCGGCGGCTCACTCCCGGCCGAGGTCACGGTCGCTCATGCGCACCGCGACACCGGGCATCGAGGCCAGGCGCTCGGCCAGTTCGCGCACCATGACGACCGAGCGGTGCTTGCCGCCGGTGCATCCGATGGCGACCACCGAGTGGCTCTTGTTCTCGCGCTGGTAGCCCTCCAGCACGGGCCGCAGCGCCTGCGTGTAGGCATCGAGGAACTCGAGGGCTCCCTCCTGGGCGAGCACGTAGTCGCGCACCTCGGCGTCTTCGCCGGTGAATGGCCGCAGCCGCTCGTCCCAGAACGGGTTGGGCAGGAACCGCATGTCGGCTACGAGGTCGGCATCGGGCGGCAGACCGTACTTGAACCCGAAACTCAGCAGCGTGAGCGTGTGTCGTGCGGCGCCGGCCTCGGTGAACAGATCGTTGACCTGGGTCGCGAGCTGGTGGATGTTGTACGACGACGTGTCGATGATGACGTCCGCGCTCTCGCGCGCCGCCGCCAGGCGCGCCCGCTCTAGGCGGATGCCGTCGAGGATCGTCCCGGCGCCCTGCAGCGGGTGCGGGCGGCGCACCGCCTCGAAGCGACGCACCAGCACGTCATCCGACGCGTCGAGGAACATCAGCCGGATCTGCCGGCGCTCGCGCAGCGCGCGCATCGCCTCCGGCAGGTCGGAGAAGAGGTCGCGGCCGCGCACGTCGACGACGACCGCCACGCGAGGCAGCACTCCCCCGGCCATCTCGGTGAGCTCGAGCAGCGGCTTGAGCATCTGCGGCGGCAGGTTGTCGACGACGTACCAGCCGAGGTCTTCGAGCGCATTGGCCGCCGTGGAGCGTCCGGCCCCCGACATCCCGGTCACGATCAGCACTTCGCCGGCCTCGTGCCGCGTCCCGTCACTCATGACCACCCCCGTCGTCGAGGCCAGCCTACCCATCCGCAGGTGTGGCCAGATGCGCGGATACGGCTGCGGCGAGCTTCGGGCCGACGCCCGGAAGCTCGGCGATCTCGTCGGGCGTCGCCCGCTTCAGCGCCGCGACCGACCCGAAGTGGCGCAGCAGCGCCTTGATACGCGCCTCACCGAGCCCCGGGATCTCCGCCAGCACGCTCTGGATGTCGCGCCGGCGACGACGACGCTGGTGCGTGATCGCGAACCGGTGCGCCTCGTCGCGCAGCCGCTGCAGCAGGTACAGCGCCTCGGACGTGCGCGGCAGGATCACCGGGTACTCCTCATCGGGCAGCCACACCTCCTCGAGGCGCTTGGCGATGCCGCACAGTGCGACCTCCTCGTGGCCGGCGTCGCGCAGTGCCCGCGCTGCCGCCGCGACCTGCGGCTGGCCGCCGTCGACGACCAGCAGCTGGGGCCGGTACGCGAACCGCGGCTTGCGCGGCGCCACAACCGGCTCCTGAGCCTGCCGAAGGGCACCGTCCGCGGTAACGTCGGGAGCGGCATCCGGTTCGTTCTCTTCCGGACGGTCGAGATACGCCAGCCGGCGTGTGAGCACCTGGTAGAGCGAGTCGGTGTCGTCGGTGGTCTCGGCGACGCCGAACGAGCGGTACTGGTCCTTGCGGGGCAGGCCGTCCTCGAACACGACCATCGAGGCCACGACGTTCGTGCCGCTCAGGTGCGATACGTCGAAGCACTCGATGCGCAGCGGCGCCTCGGCCAGACCGAGCGCCTCCTGCAGGTCGGTGAGCGCCTGCGTGCGGGCGACGTAGTCGCTCGTGCGCCGCGTCTTGTGCAGCATGAGGGCCTGCTGGGCGTTGAGGCTCGCGGTGCGCATCAGGTCTGCCTTGGCACCACGCTGCGCGACCTGGATCGTCACGTTCTTGCCGCGCCGCTCGCGCAGCCACTCCTCGAGGTCGGGCGCGTCCTCGGGCATCGCCGGCACCAGCACCTGCTTCGGGATGTCGGCGGCAGCCGCGTTGCCATACGTGCGCTGCAGCACCTGGTCGACGAGGTCGCCGCCGGTGATGTCGAGCTCCTTCTCGATCGTCGTCGCACGCACGCCGCGCACGCGCCCGCCGCGGATCACGAAGTGCTGCACGGTCGCCGCCAGCTCGTCCTCGGCGATGCCGAACAGATCGGCGTCGGTGTCGGCCGCCAGCACCAGGGCGCTCTTGTTGAGCACCGCGTCGATGGACTGCAGCTTGTCGCGGTAGCCCGCGGCCGCCTCGTAGTCCATCGCGGCGGATGCCTCCCGCATGCGCGCCGTGAGGGCCTTGGTGAAGCGCTGATCGCCGCCGGACATGAAGGCGATGAAGTCCTCGACGATCGCGCGGTGCTCCTCGATCGTCACCTTCATCGAGCACGGACCGCCGCAGCGCCCGATCTGCCCCGGGAAGCAGGGCCGCCCCGTGGCCATCGCCTTCTTGTACGACGAGTCGCTGCAGGTGCGGATGGGGAACACCTTGATCATCAGGTCGATCGTGTCGTGCACCGCCCACACCTTCGGATACGGACCGAAGTACTTCGCCCCCGGAATGCGGCGGTTGCGCGTCACGATCACGCGCGGCGCCTCGTCGGCGAGGGTGATCGCCATGAAGGGATACGACTTGTCGTCCTTGTAGCGGACGTTGAAGGGCGGATCGAACTCCTTGATCCACTGGTATTCGAGCTGCAGGGAGTCGACGTCGGTGGCGACGACCGTCCACTCCACCGACGCCGCCGTCGTGACCATGCGACGCGTGCGCTCGTGCAGGGTGTGCAGCGGCGCGAAGTAGTTCGACAGCCGCGCACGGAGGTTCTTCGCCTTGCCGACGTACAGCACGCGGCCGTCGGCGTCACGGAACCGGTACACCCCGGGGTTGGTGGGGATCTCCCCCGGCTTCGGCTTGTACGGGACGGTGGGAGCGGATCGTGCCATGCCGCTCAGCCGGCCTTGCGCGCCCCGACGAGCTCCGGGACCGCGTGCGTCGGGGCGCTCAGGCCCAGCACCTCGGCCAGAAACGCGCCGGTGTGGCTGCCCTCGGCGCGCGCGACCTGCTCGGGCGTTCCGGTCGCGATGACCTCCCCGCCGCCGGCGCCGCCCTCGGGCCCGAGGTCGATCACCCAGTCGGACGACTTGATGACGTCGAGGTTGTGCTCGATGACGATGACGGTGTTGCCCTTGTCGACCAGACCGTTCAGCACCTCGAGGAGCTTGCGGACGTCTTCGAAGTGCAGACCGGTGGTGGGCTCGTCCAGCACGTAGATCGAGCGGCCGTTGGTGCGACGCTGCAGCTCCGTCGCGAGCTTGACGCGCTGCGCCTCGCCGCCCGAGAGCGTCGTGGCCGACTGGCCGAGCCGCACATAACCGAGCCCGACGTCGACGAGCGTCCTGAGGTAGCGGTGGATCGCCTGGATCGGTTCGAAGAACTCCGCCGCCTCCGCGATGGGCATCTCGAGCACCTCTGCGATGTTCTTGCCCTTGTAGTGCACCGCCAGCGTGTCGCGGTTGTACCGCTTGCCGTGGCACACCTCGCAGTCGACGTACACGTCGGGCAGGAAGTTCATCTCGATCTTGATCGTGCCGTCGCCCGAGCACGCCTCGCAGCGGCCGCCCTTGACGTTGAAGCTGAACCGGCCGGGCTGGTAGCCGCGCACCTTGGCCTCGGGGGTCTCGCTGAACAGCGTGCGGATGCGGTCGAACACGCCCGTGTAGGTCGCCGGGTTCGACCGCGGCGTGCGGCCGATGGGCGCCTGGTCGACGTGCACGACCTTGTCGAGGTTCTCCAGACCGGTCACCCGCGTGTGCTTGCCGGCGACGCGACGCGCGCCGTTGAGGCGCGTCGCGAGGACCTGGTAGAGGATGCCGTTGACCAGCGAGGACTTGCCCGACCCGCTCACCCCCGTGACCGCGGTCAGCACCCCGAGCGGGAAGTCGACCGTGACGTTCTTGAGGTTGTTCTCGCGCGCGCCGACGACCGTCACCTGGCGCTTCTTGTCGATCTTTCGGCGCTTCTTGGGCGTCGGGATCGACCGGCGCCCCGACAGGTAGTCGCCCGTGATCGAGTCGGGGTCGGCGAGGAGTTCGCCGATCGGGCCCGAGTGCACGACTTCGCCGCCGTTGACGCCGGCGCCGGGCCCGATGTCGACGACCCAGTCGGCGGCGTGGATGGTCTCCTCGTCGTGCTCGACGACGATGAGCGTGTTGCCGAGGTCGCGCAGCGCCACGAGGGTCTCGATGAGCCGGCGGTTGTCACGCTGGTGCAGACCGATCGACGGCTCGTCGAGCACGTACAGCACGCCGGTGAGGCCCGAGCCGATCTGCGTGGCCAGCCGGATGCGCTGCGCCTCGCCGCCCGACAGGGTGGCGGCGGCGCGGCTGAGGCTGAGGTAGTCCAGGCCGACGCGGATCAGGAAGTCCAGGCGCAGGCGGATCTCGCGCAGCACCGCCGCCGCGATCGTCGCCTCGCGGTCGGTCAGCGTCAGCTGTGCGAAGTACGCGCGGGCCTCGCCGAGACTCAGGCGGGAGGCATCCGCGATCGAATGACCGTGCACGAGCACCGCGAGCACCTCCGGCTTGAGGCGGTCGCCGTCGCACACCGGGCACGGCACCTCGCGGAGGTATTCGGACCAGCGCTGGCGCTGGGTGTCGGACTCGGCCTGCGTGTACTGGCGCTCGATGTACGGCACCACGCCCTCGAAGCCCGACGAGTAGCGCATCTCACGGCCGTAGCGGTTCTTCCACCGCACCGTGACCTTGTAGTTCTCGCCACGCAGCACCGACTCGCGCACCGACGAGTGCAGGCTTTTCCAGGGGGTGTCGAGCGAGAAGTCGAGGTCGGCCGCGAGGCCCTCCAGCAGGCGCTCGTAGTACTGGAAGAGCCCCTTGCCCTGCGTCGTCCAGGGGATGATCACGCCCTCACGGATCGAGAGGTCCTCGTCGCCGAGCATCAGGTCGACGTCCACCGACATGCGCGTGCCCAGGCCGGAGCAGGCCGGGCAGGCGCCGAACGGCGCGTTGAACGAGAACGTGCGCGGCTCGATCTCGGTCAGCTGCAGCGGGTGACCGTTCGGGCACGCGAGCTTCTCGGAGAACGACTGCCAGGCGGCGTCGCCCTCCTCGTCGACGAAGTTGACCTGCATCACGCCGCCCGCGAGCGACAGCGCGGTCTCGACGGAGTCCGTGACGCGGTCGAGGATGCCGGGCGCGGCGACCAGTCGGTCGACGACGACAGCGATGTCGTGCTTGTAGCTCTTCTTGAGCGCCGGCGGCTCGGCCAGCTGGACCAACTCGCCGTCGACGATGGCGCGGGCGTAGCCCTTGGCACCGAGCTCCTTGAAGAGGTCGACGAACTCGCCCTTCTTCTGGGTGACGACGGGCGCGACGATCTGGTACCGGGTGCGCTCGGGCAGGTCGATGAGCTGGTCGGCGATCTGCTGCACCGTCTGGCGCTGAATCTGCGCACCGCACTCGGGGCAGTGCGGCACGCCGATGCGCGCCCACAGCAGACGCATGTAGTCGTGGATCTCGGTGATCGTGCCGACCGTCGAGCGCGGGTTGCGGTTGGTGGACTTCTGGTCGATCGACACCGCCGGGCTGAGGCCCTCGATGAAGTCGACGTCTGGCCGATCGACCTGGCCCAGGAACTGGCGGGCGTACGCGCTCAGCGACTCGACGTAGCGGCGCTGGCCTTCGGCGAAGATCGTGTCGAACGCGAGGCTCGACTTGCCCGACCCCGACAGACCGGTGAAGACGACGAGCGAATCGCGCGGGATGTCGAGGTCGACGTCCTTCAGGTTGTGCACGCGGGCACCGCGGACGCTCAGCTTTCCGCTGGTGCCGCCGACGGCGTTTCCGGACGGGTTCCCCGGCAGGTTTCCGGGCAGGGCGACAGGGACGATGGGCACCCGACAAGTCTAGGCGGGGCCTCCGACATCGGCTCCGGATCGGGCTCCCGGTGCGCTGTGAACCGCCGCCGGGTCGGCATCGGCCCGGCGGAGGGCGTGCAGTCCGAACCCCGCGGCGACGACCAGCACGGCCGCGCCCGCGAGCGCGGCCCACACCACTCCCTGGCCCTCGACCGGCGAGGTCAGCGCCGATACCCCGAACGCGACCGGCTGCGCGACCAGCTGGATCGCGACGAACCGGCGCAGCGTCGGCACCAGCGCTCGCACCGAGATCCACGACATCGCCGGGACCGTCCACGAGAGCGACGCGAGCACATGGATCGCGTGGACGACCAGCACGCCGATCGCGGTCTGCGCGGGCTGCGGGTCGGCGAACAGCATCCCGAGGCCCACGCACGCTCCGCCGATCCAGCCGGCCAGCGAACGCGGCACGACCGCGCCGATGACCGCGGCCGCGATCGCGACGCCGCGCCACAGCGGCACAGGCACCAGCGTCAGCGCACCCGCGGTCGTCACGGCGACCAGCAGCACGCGCAGGAGCATCGCCGGAATCCCGGCGCGCACGCGGAACGCGTGTGATCGCCGGGTGATCGCCGCACCACGCGGTGTCATCGCGCACTCCTCAGGCGGCGCTGCCCGCGCGCCGCGATCCGCAGGGCCGTGTCGGGGGCCCCGCCCGCCCACGGCACCACGTCGATCCCCGTCGCCCGCAACTCGGCGAACACGTCCTCGCGCTCGGCGAGCAGGGTCCGCATCGCGAGCAGCTGCTCACGACCGAGCCGCTCGGCGTGCGGCGAGGGCAGCACGTCCACGGCGACGACCGCGTGACCGGCAGCGCGCCAGTGCGTCGCGAGCTCCGCGGCTGCGCCGTCGAAGAACGTCGACAGCACGAAGACGATGGAGCCGTGCGCGATCACGGGCGCACGCCGGTAGCGCACCTCGACATCGCTCGCGCCCGTGGCCGCGATGACATCCCGCAGGCGCGCCAGCTGACGCGCGCCCGCCCCGGCCCGCACGGTCCGGCCGCCAGGCGCGAGCACGTGGTAGGCGACGCGGTCGCCCGCCTGGACGGCCGAGGTCGCGATCGACAGCGCGGCCTGCCGGGCCAGGTCCAGCGATGTCACCCCGCTGTGCTCCGGATCGTCGGTGCCCCACGTCACGACCGCCTCGCCGAGGTCGTCCGCGATGTCGATCGCGATCACGACGGTGCTGTCGCTCAGGGCGTGGGTGCGCCGCACCAGCAGGTCGCCGGGACGCCGTGCCAGACGTGCGGTCGCCCGCCAGTCGACGCGCCGCAGCTCGTCCCCGGGCGCGAACGGGTGGATGTCGCGGAAGTCTCCGCCCTGCCCGGGTCGCGAGCCCTCGTGTCCGCCGTGCAGGCCGGTGAGCCGCAGCGCGACCGGCAGCTGCTGCAGCGGGACGGTGTCGGGCACCGCGTTCCAGGTGAGAGCCGTCCGCTGCCCCGGGCCGGTGACCCACGCTCCGTCCTGGGCGACCCCGCGCGCCGTCACAGCGATGAGCTCCGCCGGACCGGTGTGCCGCAGCCGGCTGCGCGTGCGCAGCAGCGCATGGCCCGGCTCGGCGTCGGCGAGACCGGTACGCAGCCCGCCCTGGTCGACGGCGAGCTGCACCCAGTCAGCCGCCACGACGGCATCCACCTCCCCGGCGACGACGCCGTCCTTGGGAGCGTCCGAAGAAGCGCGCGCCGACACCGTGAGACGAAGGATGCCGGCGGCCGGGCGCCGTGCGAGCGCCCACGCCGTCGCCATACCCAGCGGAAGGCCGATGGCCACGAGGTCCGGGCGGGAGAACGCTATTCCCGCCGCCGCGAGCAGCACGGCACCGACCAGGCCCAGCGCGGTGACCGGAGTCCGCTGCCACCGCACCGGCGCCTCGGTCGTCGTGCCGACGCCCTCGGTCATCGCGGCTGCGCGACGGTCGGCGGGACGGGGACCTGCGCGACGGCCGCCGACACCACCGACGCGGGGTCGACACCCTGCGCCCAGGCCTGCGGCGTCAGCGTGAGTCGATGCGCGAGCACGGGGACGGCGAGGTGCTTGATGTCGTCGGGACGGACGTAGGCCCGCCCGTCGAGCGCGGCGAAAGCCCGGCCCAGCAGGACGAGGGCCTGCGAACCGCGCGGCGACGCACCCACCGCCACATGCTGCGCCGTGCGGGTCGCCCGGGCGAGGTCCGTGCAGTAGCGGGCGATGTCGGGGTCGACGTGGATCGTCTCGACCGCCGCCTGCAGGTGCCGCAGGCCTTCGGCGTCCAGGACCTGTTCGACGACGGCATCCGGACTCCGCCGTCGCACACGATCCAGGATGATCTGCGTCTCGCCCTCGGCGGTCGGGTAGCCGACCGAGAGCCGCACCATGAAGCGGTCCAGCTGTGCCTCGGGCAGTGCGTACGTCCCCTCGTACTCGATCGGGTTGGACGTCGCGATGACGTGGAACGGCACCGGCAGCGGGAACCGCACCCCCTCGACCGTCACCTGCCGCTCGGCCATCGCCTCGAGCATCGCCGACTGCGTCTTGGGCGTCGTGCGGTTGATCTCGTCGGCCAGGAGCAGCCCGGCGAAGATCGGACCCGGGCGGAAGCGGAACTCGCCCGTGTCGGGGGCGTAGACATACGAGCCCGTCACGTCGCCCGGGAGCATGTCGGGCGTGCACTGCAGCCGCCGGAAGTCGAGCCCGAGCGCGGTCGCGAGACTGCGGGCGGCCAGCGTCTTGCCCAGGCCAGGGACGTCTTCGAACAGCACGTGCCCGCCGGCGAGCACGGCTGCCAGCGCGATCGTGAGCGGATCGTCCATCCCGACGATCGCCGTGCGCACACTGTCGAGGACCCGGCGCCCGAGATCGGCGATGTCGTCGGCGGAAGGGGCGGGTCGGAGGGACTCGGGGTGCGGCATCAGCGCTCCTGGTTCGTGGGGGACGGAAGGCGGTCGATCGCAGTCATGACTCGTTCGAGGTCGGTGCGCGTGACCTCGGGCCGGGCGAAGGTCTCGCGGACCCCCTCGCCCAGGAGTGCGTCCACGGCGGAGCTCTGGGCGGGATCGTCGAGGTCGACTCCCAGACGGGCGAGCCGGCGGCGCAGCACGCGCTCCACGCGGCGTGCGACGACGAAGCCGGCCACGCCGGTGCGGGAGTTGATGTTCCAGGCGAGGCGCGAGACCTCGGACCCGCGGGCCCGCCGCTCGGGGCGCGCGGGCGGCCACGACCCGTCATCGACCAGCCCGGCCCGACCGAGCAGGCCCACGGCGACGATCAGCAGCAGCCAGGCCGCGGCGAACTCGGCGGGCACGCCGAGGTGGTCGAGGACGAACACGATCCCCGCGCCGGCTGCGACGCCCAGCACTCCGAGCAGGACCCGCCGCACGATCACCGCCACTCCCGCTCGATGCGCTCCAGCAGGCGCCGGGCGTCGGCCCGATCGTCCTCCGTCGCGACGTAGCCGCCGTAGCGGACGCGCTCGTACAGGGTGAGCAGCCGCTGTGCGTCGTGGTCGATCGCGGACCGCCGGGCGATGATGCGCACGGCGAACTCCCCCGGCGTCTCGCTGACGCCCCGGACGACCCCCGAGTCCGCGGCGGCCTCCTCGACGCCCACCCAGGCTGCGACGATGGCGTCACCCGGCACCGCCGGAATGTCGATGCGCTCGAGGGCTGCCGCGATCCCCCGCTGGATCACGGCAGCATCCGGCTGCGCCTCGGCCGCTGCTGCTCCGGCGGACGCCGCGGCGAGCACGGCTCCCTCGCGCACGTCCAGCTCCCGGTTCTCCCAGGCGCGTCGGAGCGCCCGCACGACGGTCACGACGAGGAACGCCAGCAGTGCGGCGGCGACCAGTCCGAGGAGGATCAGGATCACGGCGCGTACGGCGCCCGGGTCGGCCTCACCGGTCAGCTCCGGGAGCGGTCCATCGGTCGCTGTCGGCTCGGGGGTCGATTCGATCGTGCGCGTGACCTGCGGCTGCGGGACGGACCGGAATTGCGGCATCCCCTGCACACCGGCCAGCAGCATGAGCAGCACGAACACGGCGGCGACGCCCGCCGACACGACGAAGCCGCGAAGAACTGCGCCGGTCCGCTCCGGGCGGGAGCGGACGGCCGGTGTCATGCCCCTACCCTAGAGCGCCCCCGACATGCGCTCCTCGCATGCGGACGGGGCCGGCGGCATCGATGGGGATGCTGCCGGCCCCGCCTCGCGGTCGCCCAGGGCTACTTGACGAGAATGGTCACCTTCGGGCTGGTCGACGGATTGACCGTGTCACTGCCGCCATATGTGACCGACAGCTTGTGCACGCCCTTGCCGAGCTTCGGCAGCGTGACCTTCACGATGCCGAGACTGCGATCGGTCAGCGTGGCCGTCGCGATGGCGGTGCCTCCGTCGTAGATCGTGACCTCGCCGGTCACCCGCGTGAGCCGCTGCGCGACCACGATGGTGGTGAACTGCAGCGTGCCGTTGCCCGTGACGATCAGCTTGTTCGGCAGGCCCACGGTCGTGCTGTCGGCCTTGTCGATCGTGATCGGAACAACCACCGAGGTTCCCGTCTGCGCGCCGGTGAGCGTCAGCTGCGCGGCGCTGCCGTACGTCAGGTTCTTCGGGAGCTTCACCGACACCGAAGCGGTGCCGTAGTCGTCGTACACGTCCGTGCCGATCGTGTTGTCGACCGCGAACGAGCCCAGCGCGACGCCGTTCAGCGAGACGTCGATCCGCGCGTCCTTCACATCTTCGCCCGTCGACATGGCCCAGGACTTCACGGTGAAGGCGACGGTCGCGCCCGGGTCGTACGCTGCCGGCGCGCCGGCGGCGAAGCCGACCTCGACCGCGTGCTGCGCGTAGTCCACGGCCAACGGCGCCGATGCGGCGAAGGCGGCCATGTAGTCGACCATCGCGGCGAGGTCGACCTTGCCGGTGTCGCGCTTGCTCGTGCCGTTGGCGAGTTCGAAGAAGTTGTCGCCGCCCGTCGAGAGGAAGGAGTTCACGGTGACCGAGTAAGTCGCCGCCGGGTCGATCGGCGCACCGTTGAGCCACATGCCCGTGACCGTGCCCTTGGGCGCGGTGTACGAGATGGTCGACTCGTCGACATCGGTGGTCTTCGGGTCGTCCTTCTGGAACTCCGTCACGTTCTGCTGCGAGTACGTGTACGTGAAGCCCTCTGACACACCCAGGCGCAGGAACGGACGCGTCGCCACTTTGTTGAGCGAGTCACGCTGCCACTGCTGTTCAAGCACCGTCTTGATCTGCGCACCGGTGAGCTGCATGTTCACCAGCGTGTTCGCGAACGGCTGGACGACCGCCGCCTGCTTGTACGTCAGCGTCGCCGGGTAGCCCGCCTCGTTGCTCCCGACCATGTCCTGGCGAAGACCGCCCGGGTTCATGAACGCGATCTGCGCCGATCCCGATTCCGGCTGCTCGGTGGCCCAGCGCTGCGCCTCGGCGACCAGGTTGCCGAGGGTCGACTCGCCACCCCGGTTCTCGGTGGTGCCGTTCGCAAGCTTGGCGCGGTTGAACGCACCCGCGATCGTACCCAGGGGCACGGCGCCGAGCACGTCGGCCTGGCTCGCGGCGGCGTCGGCGATCGCAGCGACCTCCGGATCGGCCGGGTAGTCCGCGACCCATGTGGTCGTCGTGCCCACGGTCACCGGGTGCTCCAGCGCGAGGATCTTCTGAGTCTTCGCCGCGACATTGCCGGCCTCGTCGACCGAGAAGATCAGCTGGTTGAGATTCGTGCCGTACTGGCCGGCCGAGACCACGGGACGATCGGTGACCGCGCGGCCCTGGGACTGCCAGGCCGCGACCGGGAACGAGCAGTCGTACGCGAGGTGGGTGTGCCCCGACACGATCGCATCGACGTCGGGCGAGACGTTGTTGATGATGTCGGCCCACGTGCCCGAGTCGTCCATCGTCGCGCAGTCGGTCGAGGTCGCGCCCTCGTGGACGAGCATGACGACGATGTCGGCGCCCCCGTCGACGAGGTCGGCGGCCGCCGTGTTGACCGAGGTCACGATGTCTTCGACCGAGATGTCGGCGATCCCCCCGGGGCTGACGAGCGTGGGCAGGTCTTCGGTGACCGCCCCCACGAATCCGACCTGCACGCCGCCGACGTCCTTGATCCACGTGGCGGGGACGGCCGGGTCGCCCGTCGTCTTCATCTTGAGGTTCGCGGCGATGTACTGCCACTGTGCCCCGCCGTAGGGGTTGGTCGTGGCGTCGAAGGGTGCCATCACCCGGTTCACGAGGTCGCTGTAGCCCTGGTCCAGCTCGTGGTTGCCGACCGCCGACACGTCCAGGCCGGCCGCGTTCAGCGCGTCGATCGTGGGCTTGTCGTGCTGGATGAAGGATTCGAACGTGGAGGCGCCGATGAGGTCGCCCGCCGCCGCGAACACCGTGTGGGGGTTGGCCGCGCGCAGCTGCTCTACGGCACCGGCGAGCACGGCTGCACCCGCCTCGCCGTTGCTCGTGTTGTCGAGGATGCGACCGTGGAAGTCGTTGGTCGCGAGGATCTGGACGTCGGTCGTGGCGGCATAGGCCGCCGGGACGACGAGGCCCCCGGTCGTCAGTGCGGCGACCGTGAGGGCGGAGGCGCCGAGCGCCAGGCGACGGCGGAAGGACGGGGGTGCGGAACGCGGACCAGAGCGCATGGGGGTGTGCTTCTTTCTCGTATGCGATGCATGACGGTGCGCCGGGGTCGGGCCGGGTTCGGGTGGACCACGTCGCACCGATTCCGAGACTAGGAGAATCCTGGACATTCGCCTAGAGCCACGATGAACGCCGCTGCAAGGCCGCAGCGCGGCTGTTCAGCGTGCACCTGAGAACGGGCGCAGCGCATCGCGCAGGGCGAGCAGTGCCGCCGCGTCGGTGCCGGCCGCGGCCATGACCTGGCCCGGAACTTCCAGCGCCTGCACGCGAAGTCGCTGCCCGCCCGCCGTGAGGCCGATGTCGAGCACCCGCTCGTCGCCGTCGCGTCGAGAACGCGTGACGAGATCCTGCGCCTCCAGCCGCTTCACCAGAGGCGACAGCGTGGCCGGCTCGAGGGCGAGTTCGCCCGCCAGCTCCCGCAGGGACCGCGGCGAACGCTCCCACAGCGCGAGCATCACGAGGTACTGCGGGTGGGTCAGTCCCAGGGGCTCGAGGATCGGGCGGTACAGCCCTACGACGTTGCGCGCGGCCGTCACCAAGGCGAAGCACACCTGGTTGTCGAGCTTGAGCAGGTCGTCGGGGCTGAGGTCTGCGGCATCCGTCACCCGATGATCCTATCGCCCACTAATCGTTAGTACACTAATGAACATGTCTGATCCGGATGCCACGCCCATCGATTCCCGTCCCCTCCGCGAGCGCGTGCGCGAGGCCGGCGGCTGGTACCTCTGGTTCAACACGAAGCTGATCCGCCTCGCCGGACCCGCGGCGGTCGGCCCGTACGAGACGACTCCCCCGCCGACGGCGGCCGAACGCGCCGAGCGCGCATGCCCACTGTGCGGCGCACCGATCACGCAGCACACGTTCGACCGGTCGGGCCCGAAGCCGCTCATGCACTGTCCATGAGCATCCCGTGCCGGATCAGGCGTGGCCGGCGCGCTCCATCGCGCGCAGTTCCTTCTTGAGGTCCTGGACCTCGTCGCGCAGCCTCGCGGCCAGTTCGAACTTGAGCTCGCCCGCCGCCGAGAGCATCTGCTGGCTCAGATCGGCGATCGTCGCCTCGAGCTGCTCTGCGCCCTCCGCACCGATGCCCTCTCGCCGCAGCTGCGGTGTCGGGCTCTTGCCGAGACCCGACTTCGTCTTCGCCGACGCCTTTCCGCGCAGCATGCGATCCGTGTCCGACGCCTCGCGCGCGAGCACCTCGGTGATGTCGGCGATCTTCTTGCGCAGCGGCTGCGGATCGATGCCGTTGGCCGTGTTGTACGCGACCTGCTTCTCGCGGCGACGATCGGTCTCTTCGATCGCCCTGGCCATCGAGTCGGTGACCGTGTCGGCGTACATGTGCACCTGACCCGACACGTTGCGCGCGGCGCGGCCGATCGTCTGGATGAGCGACGTGCCGCTGCGGAGGAACCCCTCCTTGTCGGCGTCGAGGATGGCCACCAGCGAGACTTCCGGCAGGTCGAGCCCCTCGCGCAGCAGGTTGATGCCGACGAGGACGTCGTAGACGCCCGCACGCAGTTCGCTCAGCAGTTCGACGCGGCGCAGGGTGTCGACGTCCGAGTGCAGATAGCGCACGCGCACCCCGTGCTCGCCGAGGAAGTCGGTGAGCTCCTCGGCCATCTTCTTGGTGAGCGTCGTCACGAGCACACGCTCGTCGCGACCCGCACGGATCCGGATCTCTTCGAGCAGATCGTCGATCTGCCCCTTCGACGGCTTCACGATGATCTCGGGGTCGACCAGGCCTGTCGGGCGGATGATCTGCTCGACCACGCCGTCGGCGATGCCCATCTCGTACCGTCCCGGAGTGGCGGACAGGTACACCGTCTGCCCGACGCGGTTCTTGAACTCGTCCCACCGCAGCGGGCGGTTGTCCATCGCGCTGGGCAGCCGGAACCCGTGCTCGACGAGCGTGCGCTTGCGGGAGGCATCCCCCTCGTACATCGCGCCGATCTGCGGCACGGTGGCGTGCGACTCGTCGATGACCATCAGGAAGTCGTCGGGGAAGAAGTCCAACAGCGTGTGCGGCGGCTCGCCCGCCGAACGGCCGTCGAGATGCCGCGAGTAGTTCTCGATGCCCGAGCAGAACCCGAGCTGCTGCAGCATCTCCAGGTCGAAGGTCGTGCGCATGCGCAGGCGCTGCGCCTCGAGCAGCTTGTTCTGCGACTCGAGTTCTTTGAGGCGCTCACCGAGCTCGTCCTCGATCGTGCCGATGGCTCGCTGCACGGTCTCGGTGCCGGCCGCGTAATGGGTGGCCGGGAAGATCGGCACGCTCTCGAGCCGCTGCACGACGTCGCCCGTGAGCGGGTGCAGCATGTACAGCGCCTCGATCTCGTCGCCGAACATCTCGATGCGGATGGCGTACTCCTCGTACACCGGGATGATCTCGATCGTGTCGCCGCGCACGCGGAAGTTGCCCCGTGAGAAGTCCACGTCGTTGCGGTTGTACTGCATCCCGATGAACTTGCGGATCAGCGCGTCACGGTCGTACGCCTCACCCACCTGCAGGGCGACCATCGCCCGCAGGTACTCCTCGGGCGAGCCGAGGCCGTAGATGCACGACACCGTGCTGACCACCACGACGTCGCGTCGGCTGAGCAGCGAGTTGGTCGTCGAGTGGCGCAGGCGTTCGACCTCGGCGTTGATCGACGAGTCCTTCTCGATGAAGGTGTCGGTCTGCGGGACGTACGCCTCGGGCTGGTAGTAGTCGTAGTAGCTGACGAAGTACTCGACCGCGTTGTGCGGCATCAGCTCGCGGAACTCGTTGGCCAGCTGCGCGGCGAGGGTCTTGTTGTGCGCGAGCACGAGGGTCGGCCGCTGCACCGCCTCGATGAGCCAGGCCGTCGTGGCCGACTTGCCGGTGCCGGTCGCGCCGAGCAGCACGATGTCGGTCTCGCCCGCGTTGACACGGGCGGCGAGCTCGGCGATCGCCTGGGGCTGGTCGCCCGACGGCGTGTATTCGCTCACGACCTCGAACGGCCGCACGGATCGAGTGGTCTGCACCGATCCAGCGTATGACGCCCCTCTGACATCGGGGCCGGGTTCGCGACGAGCGGATCCGGGTCAGGCGCGTGCGGCCCGGCGATCGAGGTGCTCGGTCAGACGGGCCCACAGCTCGTCGACCTGGCGCAGCGTGTCGGCCACGGCTCCGGAGGTGTCGATCACGACGTCGGCGATGCGCAGCCGCGCCTCGTCGGGCACCTGGGAGGCCAGCCGCGCGGCGGCCTCGCCGGGCGTCAGGCCCCGCAGCTCGACGAGCCGGCGCTCGCGCACGTCCGCGGGCGCGTGGGCGACGACGATGAGCTGCCACGGATCGTCCACACGCGCCTCGACCAGCAGCGGCACGTCGTACACGACGACCGCGTCGGGATCGGCGGCGAACGCCTCCGCGAACCGACGGGCGGACACGGCGCGCACAGCGGGGTGCACGATCGCGTTCAGCCGCGCGATGGCGGCGTCGTCGCCGAACACCTCGGCCCCGAGAGCCGCACGGTCGAGCGAGCCGTCGGGGCGCAGCATCCGCTCACCGAAGGCGTCGGCGATCGCGGCGAGCACGGGCGACCCGGGCGACTGCACGTCGCGCACGATGCGGTCGGCGTCGACGACGACGGCGCCGTGGTCGGCCAGCCGAGCGGCGATGGTGGACTTGCCTGAGGCGATGCCTCCGGTGAGGGCGACGAGGGGCATGCCTCGAGGATGCCACGTCCGGCGTCGAGGGCGGGGCGCGGACACCCCCGGGAACCCTGCGCGGTTCTTGAGGCGCCCCTGAGGCCGGCCTGAGGCCTCCGCGATAGCCTCGGGTCACCGAAGAGACGACGAACCGCCTGTGCTGGTAGCCGTCTCCGGATCGACAGAACGGTGGCAGTGGGGGCTTTCGCTGGTCCTGTCGGTGTACCGAGGACGCGCGCGGGGCGGGATCTGGGGAGATCTCCCGCCCTCCGCGCGGCCTGCTCGTTCCGTGACGCTCTCGTGATCGTGACCGGCGGTGGGATATCATGACCGACGTCCAGGAGTCGGCCGAGTGTGAGCCGACCCCGGAAGGGGCATCGGTGGAGGAGCCGCGCGTCGCCGTCGTCATCGAGGACGAGGACGACATCCGTTCCCTGTTGTCGGTCGTGCTGGCGCAGGCGGGTTTCGAGGTGCACGGCGCGGCCGACGGCGCCGAGGGTGTCGAGCTCGTGCGCGCCCACTCGCCGCTGGTGACCACACTCGATGTCAACATGCCCGGCATGGACGGATTCGAGACCGCCAAGCGCATCCGCGCGATCAGCTCGACGTACATCGTGATGCTCAGCGCCCGTACCGAAGAGATCGATGCGCTGCAGGGACTCGAAGCGGGCGCCGACGACTACGTCGCCAAGCCCTTCCGTCCTCGCGAGCTGCGCGCCCGCATCGACGCGATGCTGCGCCGCCCGCGTCATCACGTGGCGACGGATGCCGCGGCCGCACCGTCGGCCGGCGACTCCTGGCTCGAGCACCACGGGCTGCGCCTCAACCTCGACACGCGCATCGTCGAGGTCGACGAGACGTGCATCGAACTCACGCGCAGCGAGTTCGACCTGCTCGCCGACCTGCTGGCGGCGGGGCGCCGCGTGCGCGCCAAGTCCGACCTCGCGCTCATGCTGCGCGGCGACCCGTTCGCGGCGAAATCGTACCTGTCCGACAGTGACGCGCGTGCCATCGAGGTGCACATGGCCAACCTGCGCCGCAAGCTCGGCGAGTCGCCCTCGCAGCCGCGCTGGATCGAGACCGTGCGCGGCGTGGGGTATCGTCTGACGGCGTGATCCGCCCGTTCCCGCGCTCCGCCGGGATGGAGGGATGCCGCTACTCGGCGTCGCCGACGAGCACCGAGGTCTCGACGTTCGCGGCGGCGCGGCTCGCGGCCTCGCGCGCCACCCGAAGAAGCGCCTCCGGGTCGTAGCCGACGGAGTCGCTCAGGGCGACGCCGACACCGACGACCGGGATCACTCCCCCGCCGACGCGACCGAGGTCGTCGAAGAGGCCGCGGTAGATGACGCCCGCCTGCCTTCGCGCCTCCTGCGGGGACGACACCGACAGCCCGACCGCGATGCCGGTCGGGCCGTCCTCGGCGACGATCGCGTTGGTGGACGCGTGGCGGCGCACGCCGGCGCGCCAGGTCTCGGCCACGTTGCCGGCCACTTCGCTGCCGAAGGCGGTCGAGATCTGGCCGAGGTCGTCGACGCGCACCGCCGTCACCGCGATCGTCTCGGAGCGGCGGGCCGCCCGCCGGCAGATGCCGTCGAGCGCGCGGGCGAACGCCTCGACGGTGAGCACGCCGTCCTCCCCCACGGCGACGTCCACGCGTCGCGTCAAGCCGCGCATGGGCGCGCGGGACGCGCGCAGCACCGATGTCACCACGACCGCCACGATCGTGAGCGTCACCGTGAGGTAGCTCGTCGTGAGGGTCCCGAACGCCGACTGGAACAGCGCACTGTCCGGGCCGGCGGTGACGAACGCGGTCGTCCGCAGGACGTAGTAGAGCGACTGGAAACCGAGCACCGCGCCCAGCACCCACGCCGTGCGCGACTCGCGCATGGCACCGCTCATGCACTCGGCCGCTCCCGCCCCGGCGAAGACGAGGAGCGGCAGGAACATCCACAGGGCCCCCGCCCAGTCTCCGCCCGCATCCCCCTCCATCGCGACCGAGATGCCGGCTGCCAGGACGGCGGCGGCCACGACCGCAGACGGCCAGGTCATGCGGCGGTCGTTGAAGCGACGGCATCCGAGCCACATACAGCCGGTCCCTGCGACGAAAGCCGCATTGCCGACCGCGATCGCCCACCACGCGCCGTCGGTCTGCGCCCACACGGTGTAGGCGAGCGTCGTCAGCATCGCCGCGAGGAAGCCGACCGACCAGATGCGGCCGGCGCCCTCGTCGCGGCGCAGCAGCGTCTCGAGGATGAACAGCACCCCGCTCACGTTGACGACGAGGGCGGTCACCACCAGCACGCTGGCCAGATCGAGGATCATGCCGGGTCTCCTTCGGGGGCGATCGCGGGAAGCTTCACGATGAACGTCGATCCCACGCCGACGGCGCTGTGCAATGCCAGTTCGCCGCCGTGCGCGCGCACGATGTCACGGGTGATCGCGAGGCCGAGCCCGGTGCCCGCGCGACGCTCGGTGCCGGCCTTGTAGTAGCGCTCGAACAGCCGCGAGCGGTCGGCCTCCGAGATGCCGATGCCGGTGTCGCGCACCAGGATCCAGCTCGACGCGCCATCGCTCGTGGTGCCCACATAGACGGTGCCGCCGTCCTTGTTGTAGGCGATCGCATTCGCCACCAGGTTGTCGATCACCTGCCGCATCCGCAGCGCGTCCGCCCACGCCGCGGCGGGCTCCAGCCCCGTCACGTCGATCGTGATCGCCCGCGCGGCGGCATGCGTCACGGCATCGGCCGCCGCGGCGCGCACGAGCGACTGGATGTCGAGCAGCTGCGGCACGAGCGACGCCTCGACCGACGAGGGCGACGAGCGTGACGCGGCGAGGATGTCGGCGACGATGCGCAGCAGGCGCTCGGCGTTGCGTTCGGCGATGTCGAGTCCTTCGCGCACCTTCGCAGGCGTGTCGGGGTCCTCGATCGCGAGGTCGAGATACCCGAGGATCGACGTGAGCGGGGTGCGCAGTTCGTGCGACACCGACGCGACCAGATCGTCGCGGGCGCGCAGCGCCGTGAGCTCGGCGGTGACATCCCGCGAGACGACGATGGCGCCGGCGTCCTCGCCGTCGGGATCGGTCAGGCGCCGCGCCGCGATGGTCAGCGCACGGCGGGGTCCCGGCTCCACGCCGAACCACACGACCTGGTCGTCGAAGGACTCGCCGCGCCGCGCACGCTCCAGCGGCCGTTCGGCAGCGGGCAGCGGCGTCGTCCCGTCGTCGCGGAACGCGGCCACCTCGGCCGTGTCGTCCGGCTCCAGCCCCTGCTGCAGCCGCCCGTGCGCCTCGTTCGTCACCGCGACACGACCGTCGGGGGCGATGCGCACCACGCCGAAGTCCACCGCGTCGAGCACCTCGGTGACGATCTGCTCCTGCCGCCGAGTGCGTTCGAGGATGCTGCGCAGCAGCTGCGACTGCTTGGCCAGCAGCGTCCGCTGGGCATCGGACCGCCGCGCGTTCAGATGACTCGTCGTCGCCACGGCGATCAGCACCAGCGGCAGCAGGAAGGTGCGGTAGGTGAGCTCGGTGGCGTTCTGCGCCGTCAGCACGCTGACGACGCCCGCGATCGCGGCGATCACGCCGAAGAGGCCGAGCAGCCCGAATCCGCCGGCGAGCCAGGTCGTCGGGAAGATCCAGAGCAGCCCCAGCACCGAGTCGGGCGCGGCGACCTGCATGATCGTGATGGCGAGGATGTCGACGGCGGGGATGACGGCGACCCAACCGTAGGGCAGTCGGTTCCACGGCACCACGAGCGTCGCGGCCGTCACGACCACCACCACGACGAGCCCGACGAAGAACATGACCGTGTCGCCGTGGAACGGGCCGAGCACCACCAGCACGCCCAGCACGAACACGACCGCCGCGAGCAGCAGCTGGTTGAGGGTCGCGGTACGACCACGCGTGCGGTCCGCGGTGTCCGGCATCGCGTGCGCGCGCGAGCGCGATCCGTGCCTTCCCGTTCCCCCCGGCGTCGCGGCGCTCACACTGCGAACGTAATGGATGCCGCGACCCGACGGCATCCATCACCGCTGCGGTGGGCGCGATCCGGGTGGCCGCCGCGGTATCAGGCGCCGATGCGTGCGGCTCTTCTGGTCATGGAGAACGTGAGCCGTGAGCCGGAGCACGCCCGGCGGTCCGTCCGCGCGCGACGCGCGGCGGTGGTCGCCGCGGTGGCGCTGGGCCTGTCGCTCGTCGCGTGCGGGCAGTACTCGCCGGTCCCACCGGGCGGCTCCGACCGCGGGAGCGGGGCGAGCAGCGACAGCCGCGGCAGCGACGCCGGCGGGACCGCGGGCGCGTCCGGGGCGGATCCGCAGCCGCAGTACCCGTTCTCACTGCCGCCGAGCGACCCCAGCGTGTACGGCAACGACGGACCGGCCTACGCCGCTCTGCTGGCCGGCTGCACGGCCGCCACGTCGTATCTCGACGGCGTCGCCGCGGGCGAGCCCACCGACTTCGCGAACACGACGGACGCCAACCCCTGGATGTGGGGCCTCGTCGACCCGCGGTACACGGTGCTGTACATGAGCGCGCTCGTTCGCGTCTGCGACGGCGACCCCGCCCTCGCAGACGCCCTGGCGGCCGGCGCCATCGAGCGTTACGGCATCGGCGGGCTGGATCGGCCGACCGATCCCCTCGATCCGGCCACCGGATCGCCGTACTCGCCGCCCCGGCCGCCGGGATACGGCGAGCCGGAATGCGACCTCTACCGTGCGATCGTGAGCGCCCGCGACCAGATCGCACCGGACGCCGTGCCATGCGATGCCGACGGCCCCTTCCCGGAGGCGGACATCGTCTTCGGCGCGGGCGAGAACGGCGATCTCACCCTCGCCGACGACCCGTGCACGTTCGACGCGGACGAGTCGCAGACCGTGCCGGCGGACGGCAGGCAGCCCGCACTCAGCATGTGCGCACCCGTGCAGGCCGCCGGGATCCTCGCGGTGCACGCCCCCGCCGCGAGCGAGGCCGTCGGATGAGCGTGCCCGGGTCCGATCACGCCACGCCCGGTCCGGACGCGCCCGCTGCGGCGCCCGCCGAACCCGCGGCGTCGGCGGCGCCGGACTCCGAAGAGGCTGCGGCGCTGCGCGGCGGCCTCGTGAAGACGCTCCTCGCGGTGGTCGTGAACATCGGTGTGCTCACCGCGCTGCTGGTGTACTTCGGCTGGGTGCGCAGCGAGCGCATGGCCGACCTGCTCGGACTCGATGAGGCGATCCTCGGCATGACGGTCGACGACTACGTGCGACGCAGCGTGCGCTCGGTGGTGCTGATCCCGATCTACGCCGCAGCGGCGGGACTGGCCTGGGTCGCGTTCGACCAGTGGTGGCAGCGCCGGCGTCTGCGCCGGGGCATGGCCGACCCGGTGGTCGCGTTCGTCGCCCGGCGGCTGTGGGCGTTCGCGCTCGCGTTGTTCGCGGCCGGTGTCGCCCTGTGGCTCGTCGGCTATGCGACCACGTTCATCGCGGCCCCGCTGGTGTGTGCCGGGGCGGTCCTGCTGCTGCTCTACGCCCTCTCGCTGCGCGGCTACCTGCCCGGGGCGACGCGACTGGAGCCGCTCACCGAGGGCGTGCTGCGCGGCGCGGTGGCCGTGCTCGTGGCGGTCGGCCTGTTCTGGACGGCGACGAACTTCGCGACCGTCGAGGGCACCGAGCTGGCGCACGGCTTCGCGAACGAGGTGCAGACGCTCCCGGGTATCGAGATCGACAGCGACGGTCCGCTCGACATCGTCGCGCCCGGCGTCGAGACCTCGTGCGCCGGCACCGGCGAAGCGGTGCGCTACCACTACCGGGGTCTGCGACTGCTCGAGGCCACCGGCGGCCACTACTTCCTCATCTCGGACGAGTGGACGCCCGGTTACGGGGTCGTGGTCATGCTCCCCGCCGACGCGGACGGCATCCGCTACACGTTCGTCCGCGACCCCGCAGGGGTCCGTGACGACGCGTACCCGCCGTGCGCCGGCGCGCCGGCCGCCTGAGCCCCGCATCAGCCCAGCCAGGCGTCACAGCCGCGCCGCCAGCGCCTCGCTGACCCAGCGCGCGTGCAGTCGCCACGGATCGTCGACACCGGCGGCCAGCACCGCGACGTGCGCCGCGAGCGGCTCCGAGATGCGGAACCACTCGGTGCCGGGATGCCGGTCGGCGGCGAACTGCGTGTGCCGAGCCTGCTCGACCGCACGCCCGCCGCGTTCGAAGGCCAGCAGCTCGTCGTGCCAGATCGCCGCGAAGCGCTGCCGGGGATTGCCCGTCGTGCCGATCTTGATGCGATCGGCGTACCGCAGGTAGTAGACGACCTCGACGCGCGGCGGCGCGATCTCGGCATCGGGGATCTCGCCGTGGCGCCACTCGCACACGGCGCACAGCCATCCGGACGGATAGCGCACGCCC